>Ga0316605_10000203_pt1 | contig 52403 bp, 33 predicted proteins | sample OWC_soil_day20_n_FD_207666 | JGI IMG/M metagenome (GOLD analysis project Ga0316605, IMG submission 207666) | Wetland soil microbial communities from Old Woman Creek delta, Ohio, United States - OWC_soil_day20_noCT | ecosystem: Environmental > Terrestrial > Soil > Wetlands | place: USA: Ohio...
CGTGCCGAGGACTGTTTCCACAGCGCTCACCGACAAAGTCTGACCATCCAGCAGTTGGACGACATCGTTGCCCCCCGAACCCAGCACCGTCTCGACCGCCCCAAGTTTGATCAGCGAAGTCGCGCCGAGCAGGGTCAGGACATCGGTCCCGCCACTGCCAACCACGCTATCGATCTGCGAAACAGCCAGGGTTGTAGACGCGGCAAGCATGGTCAGCGTATCGACCCCGGTCGTGCCGAGCACGGTATCGATGGCAGAAATCGAGATGGCGTCGGCGGTCAGCAAGGTGACCACATCCGTTCCCGTAGTACCGATCAGGCTCTCGACGACAGATACAGCAAGGGTCGTCGAAGCGGTCAGCAGCGTCACGGTATCCGTTCCGGCGGTGCCGAGCACGGTATCGACGGCAGAGACCGAAACCGCATCAGCCGTCGCCAGCGTGACGATATCGACCCCGGTCGTCCCGATAATGCTGTCAATACTGGAAATACGGACCGAGTCGGCGGTCAGCAAGGTCAGCACATCGACACCGGCCGCCCCAACCACGGTTTCGACCTCGGAGACTGCCAAGGTGGTGGAGGCAGCCAACAGCGTCAGTGCATCCGCCCCGGCCGAGCCAAGTACGGTATCAACATTGGAAATACTGAAACTGGTCGCAGCCGTCAGCAAGGTGACCACGTCGACGCCGGTCGTCCCAATGACGGTTTCGACCCGGGATACAGCAAAACCGGTCGTTGCAGTCAACAAGGTAACCGCATCTATACCGGTCGTACCCAGCACGGTATCGACCGCCGACACTGCCATGTCGTCGGCAGTCAGCAGTGAAACCACATCGCTACCCGTCGTCCCGATAACCGATTCGATCTTGGAAACACTGATTGAATCGGCCGTCAGCAGGGTCAGCGTATCGACGTCAGTACTGCCCAACATGGTTTCAACATCCGAAGTCGACAGGGCGCCACCGGCCAGCATCGTCACCGTATCGGTGCCCACACTGCCAAGCAGCGTGTCGATCGCAGAAACCTTGATCGAACCGGCGGCCAGCAGGGTCAACACATCGGTCCCTGTCGTTCCCACAACGGTATCCACCGCCGATACGGAAAGAGTGGTCGAGGCAGTGAGCAAGGTGATTGCATCGGTGCCGGTGGTCCCGATAAGCGTATCGATCGCCGAAATGGACAAATTGGCCGTCGCAGCGAGCAACGTGACGACATCGGTGCCCGTCGTTCCGAGCAGGCTTTCCACGGCCGAGATGGACAGCGCGGTCGATGCGGTGAGCAGGGTCACCGTATCCGTTCCGGTACCGCTGGTCCCGATCAGGGTTTCCACATCGGAAATCGATATGGCACCCGAACTGACCAGGGTAACGACATCGATACCGGTACTGCCGATCACCGTCTCGATACCGGAAACCTCGATCGAATCGGCTGTCTGCATGGTCAGGACATCGGTCCCTCCCGAACCCAGCACCGATTCCACATCGATGACTTTCAGATTGGTGATGCCGCTGAGCACCGTTACGACATCGAAGCCAGCACTACCGACCACGGTTTCCACATCCGAAACACGCAGCACTTGTGAGGCGGTCAGCATGGTCACGATATCGGTACCGGTCGTCCCGAGCACTGTCTCGACGGACGAGATGAAGAGGCTGCCAGCGGTCAGCATATTGACCGTATCGGTTCCGGTGGAGCCAACCACCGTTTCAATGGCCGACACCGCCAGGGTAGTTGCCGCATCGAGGAAAACCGTATCGGTGCCGGTGGTACCGACGACCGTTTCCACTGCGGAAACGCGAATAGCCGCGGCATCGAGCAGATTCAGGATGTCAGTCCCCGTACTGCCGACCACGCTGTCGACCAGGGAAACCGAGAAGCCCGTAGATGCGGTCAGCAACGTCACGGTTTCAAGACCGGCCGTACCGATAACCGTTTCCAGACTAGACACCTTAATCGAACCGGCAGTCAACAAAGTCAGCGCATCGGTACCGGTCGTCCCGAGCACAGTATCGACGGAAGAGACGGAGAGGGTGGTGCTAGCCGTCAGCAAGGTGACCGTATCGACCCCACCGGTACCCCGCACGGTTTCGACACCGGAAACCGAGAGACTGCCTGCGGTCAACAACACCAGCACATCGGTTCCAGTCGAACCGGTCACCGAATCGATCAGCGAGATACTGAGGCTGCCCGCAGTCAACAAGCTCAGGCTGTCTGCCCCCGTCGTGCCAAGGATGCTATCGACCTCGGAGACAGCGATAGCACCTGCCGTCAACAAGGAGAGCACATCAGTGCCGGTCGTACCGAGTACGGTTTCCACACCCGAAACCTTGAACTGGGTCGAGGCGGTCAGCAAGGTGACGGCGTCAGCACCGGTCGAACCAATCACTGATTCGATATCGGAAACCGAGACCGAACCTGCGGTCAGCAGGGTCAACACATCGGTACCGGTCGTTCCCAAGACGCTATCGATCTCGGAAACTTTCAACACGGTAGAAGCCGACAACAGGGTCAACACGTCGGTGCCGGTCGTTCCGTTGACCGTTTCGACGGCGGAAACCGACAAGGCACCAGCCGTCAGCAAGGAAACGGTATCGACGCCGGTCGTACCGATAACCGATTCGATATCGGAAACCGCAAGCGAACCCGCCGTAAGGAGCGTCAGCAGATCGGTACCGGTCGTGCCGAGAATGCTCTCGACACTGGATACCTTGAGATTGGCCACCGAGGTCAGCAGGGTTACCGTATCCGTTCCCGCCGAACCGGTAATGGTATCAACCAGGGAAACGGACAGCGCACCGGCGGCGAGCATGGTCACCGCATCTGCGGAGGCCGTGGCAATCACGGTATCGACCGCGTTGACCGAGACACTGCCGGCGGCAAGGAGGGTGACAACATCAGTACCGGTAGTACCCACCACCGTATCCACGGCCGAAACGACCAGCGAGGCTGCCGTCAGCAGGGTATAGCTGTCGGCACCGGTCGAGCCGATAACGGTATCAACCAGCGAACCGGACAGGGCGCCAGCCGTCAGCAGGTTGACGATATCCACCCCGGTCGTGGCGATCAGGGATTCGACGCTGGACGCGTAAACCGTACCAGCCGTCAGCAGGGTAATCACATCGGTGCCGGTCGAACCGATCAGCGTATCGACATCGGATACCTTTAGAACAGTAGAAGCGGCCAGCAACTGGATTCCGTCTTCGGAAACAGTGCCTAACACCGTCTCAACCTCGGAAATCTTCACGGTTTCTGCACCGAGCAGTTGGGCAATATCGGTACCGGTAGTACCGACCAGGGTCTCCACCGCCAGCACGTTGATCGTTCCGGCCGACAGCATGGTTACCGCATCCACGCCGGTTGAACCGACGACCGAGTCAATATCCGACACATGCAGCGTCGTGCTTGCCGCCAGCATCGAAACGGTATCCACCCCGGTCGTTCCGAGCACTGATTCCACGCCGGAAACCCGCAACGAGGTAGAAGCGGTCAACAAATTGATGATGTCCGTGCCGGTCGAGCCAATCACAGTCTCCATCAGGGAGACCGTCAGGGTGCCGGCCGCCAGCAGGGTAATGGCATCGTTCCCCGTGGAGCCGACCAAGGTTTCCACTGCCGAAATCTTCAATTGATTGGAGGCGGCCAGCATGGTCACGACATCAGTGCCACCCGACCCGATCAGAGTCTCGATGGATGAAACCCCCAGCGTCGTCGAGGCGGCAAGCATGGTGATCACATCGGTGCCACCCGTACCGATCAGGGAATCAACCGCCGAAATTGCCAGGCTGCCCGAGGTCAGCATCGTCACGGCATCGGTTCCCGTAGTACCAAGCACGGTATCCACCGCGTCGATGGCCAATCCGGTCGATGCCGTCAGCAGGGTCAGGGTATCGACCCCGGTCGTACCAACCAGCGATTCGACGTCGGACAGCGAAATCGCACCAGCGGTCAACAAGCTGACGGTATCCGTCCCCGTGCTTCCGACCACCGAATCAACCAGCGAAACCACAATGCTGGAAGCGGTCAACAGGGACAAGGTGTCGGTGCCGGTCGTGCCGATCACCGTGTTGATCTCGGAGACGCTCAGCGCGCCGGCATTGAGCATCCGGAGCACATCTACCCCGGCTGTACCGACTACCGTTTCGACATCGGAAACTCGCAGGACAGAAGAAGCTGTCAGCAGATTGAGAATGTCGGTACCGGTCGAGCCAAGCACGGTTTCGATAGCCGAAGTACTGATGGTAGCCGCCGTCAGCAGGCTCAGAATATCGCCGGTACCGGTGCTGCCAATAACCGTTTCGATAGCGGACACATTCAAGGCAGCCGTGGATGTGGCCAGCAAGCGGACGATATCGGTTCCGGTGGTACCCACGACGGACTCGATAGCCGAAATGCGCACATCGTCCGCGGTCAGCAGGCTGACCGCATCGGTTCCAGCCGAACCGAGCATGGTCTCGATATCGGAAACCGAAACCGATCCTGCATCCAGGAAAGTCAGGACTTCAGTACCCACCGTTCCCAGCACGGTATCGATGGCGGAGACCTTAACGGACCCCGATGCCAGCAGGGTCAACACTTCAACAGCCCCCGAACCAACGACTGTTTCGACAGCGGAAACCTCGATGGTCCCGGCGTCAAGAATGGTCAGGGCATCTGTGCCTGCACTACCCAAAACGGTTTCGATGTCTGAAACGTTAAGCAGCGTCGAGGCTGCCAGCATGGTCAGGGTATCGGTCCCGGTAGAACCGATAAGGGTTTCGAAAGCCGAAACCGCCACCGACCCGGCGGTCAGGAGGGTAACCACGTCGGTACCAGTAGAACCAATCAGGGTGTCGACATCCGAAACTTTGAGCAGCGTCGAAGCGGTCAGCAGGGACACCGAATCGGCTCCCGCCGTACCCAAAACGGTCTCGATAGCCGAAACGCCCACCGAAGCATTGGCCAATAGGGTGATGACATCGGTTCCCGTGGTACCGATCAGCGATTCGACGCCGGAAACCGACATGGTTGCGGCGGTCAGCAGGGTGACTACATCGGTGCCGACCGAACCAATCAGTGTGTCAATACTGGAAATGCTCAAGGCCGGGGAAGTACCGTTTAACGTCAGGATATCCGTGCCGGTAGTGCCAAGTACCGTTTCGACCAGGGAAACCTGCAAACTGGTCGACGCCGTCAGCATGGTCACGGTATCTGTACCGCTGCCGCCAATCAGGAAATCGACGTCGGAAATACTTACCGCCCCGGAATTGCTCAGAGTAACGGTGTCAGAACCGGTCGAGCCAAGAATGCTTTCAACATCTGACACACGGACTGCACCGGCGTTGAGCAAAGTCAGGGTATCGGTCCCGGTCGTACCGGTGATGGTATCGACACTGGAGACAGCCAAGGCGCCAGCCAGGCGCATTAGCACGGCATCCGTCCCGGCCGTGCCGATCACTGTATCCACGGCCGACACGGCCATCGTACCCGAGGTCAGCATGGTGACGATATCGGTCCCGGTAGTACCGATCACGGTATCAACGCTCGACACGGCGAGCAGTGTCGATGCTGTCATCAGGGTAACCACATCGACCCCGCCGGTACCCATCACCGTTTCCACCGCAGAAATCTGCAACTGAGTGGAGGCGGTGAGCAGGGTCAGCACGTCGGTACCCGTTCCACCGGTCACCGTTTCAACGCCGGAAATAGTCAGCGCGCCAGATGCCAGTTGAACCAATGCATCTGCACCAGTGGAGCCAACCACCGAGTCGACATCCGAAATCGCCATCGTTCCAGCAGTAAGCATGCGAACCACATCGGCCCCGGCAGTCCCCAGAACGGTATCGATATCGGAAACACGCAGCGTCGTCGTGGCGGCCAGCAGCGTCAGCACGTCAGTGCCAGTCGTCCCCACCACGGTTTCAACGGCCGAGGTCGTCAGGGTCGTCGACGCAGTCATCAGCGTAACGACATCGGTCCCGGTCGAACCGAGCACAGTATCGATCGCGGAGATATTCAACAGAGTGGACGCGGTCAGCAAGCTCAACACGTCAGTGCCAGTGGTGCCAACCACGGTTTCCACAACAGAAACCGAAATCGAGTCGGCAGTCAGCAGTGTCAGGATGTCGGTACCCGTGCTACCAAGTACGCTTTCAATATCAGAAACCTTGATATCGGCAGCCGTCAACAAGCTGACCACATCAACATCGTTGCTACCCAGCACACTTTCGACCGCAGAAACAGCCAGGTTGCCACCTGCCAACAACTGCACGATATCGGTGCCGCCCGAACCGGTAATGCTTTCAACTCCGGACACATTGATCGTGCCGGCCGCCAGCAACCTGAGAACATCGGTCCCGTTGGAGCCGGTCACCGTTTCGATACTGTTAACACTCAAGGAGGTAGCAGCGGCGAGAATCGTCAGGACATCGGTCCCCGTCGTACCGACCACGGACTCGATCGCCGAAACGGAAAAATTCGTGGACGCTGTAATCAGGGTCACGGTATCGGTGCCCGTCGAACCGGTCACATTCTCGATACCGGAAACAGCCACCGAACCCGCTGTCAACAAAGACATCGAATCCGTACCGGTCGACCCGACCACGCTCTCGACCCCTTGCACCGACAGGAATCCAGCCGTCTCCAACTGAACAATGTCAGTGCCGCCCGAACCGAGCACCGTCTCGACGGCCGAAACATTCAAGGTGCCAGCCGCCAGCAGACTCACCGTATCCAGCACTGCCGAACCGGTCACCGTTCCGACATTGGAAACGGCCAACGTACCGCCGGCCGCCATGTTCAGGACATCGGAAGAACCGGTACCGATCACCGTCTCGACCTGCGCCACCGACAAACCGGTAGACGCGGCGAGCAGCGTTACCACATCAGTGCCGGCGGAGCCGACCAAGGTTTCGAGGTCGCTGATCCCGACGCTGCCGCCATTGATCAGAGTCACCGCATCGGTACCGGTCGTGCCGATCACCGTATCGATCGATGAAACCCGCAATACAGTCGAAGCTGTGCCGAGATTGATGATATCGGTACCGGTCGTGCCGATCACCGTATCGACATCGGAAACAGCAATAGTGCCCGCGGCCAGCAAGGTCACCGCGTCGCTTCCGGTCGTACCAACCACCGACTCGACTAGCGAAACCGTCACCACCCCGGCCGTCTGCAATTTGACGGTATCGCTACCTCCGGTACCGATCACCGTTTCCACGCCAGAAACGACCAAGCTGGTGCTCAAGGCGTTGGCCAAGGTCACCACATCGACACCGGCCGAACCGATGACGGTCGCCAGCACATCGACCTTGACCGCGCCACCGCCGAGCAGGGTCAGCACGTCGGCATCGGTCGTCCCGATCACCGTATCGACCGCCGAGACGCGTAAGGTTGTCGAGGCGGTGGTGAGGGTAACCACATCGGTTCCCGTCGTCCCGATCACGGTATCGACATCGGAAACCGACACCGAATCCGCAGTCAGCAACGTAATGACGTCCGTCCCGGTCGTACCGACGACCGAGGCGACATCGGAAATCTTGAGATTGGCGGCAGTCTCCAGAGTAAGCACATCCGCTCCGCCGGTACCGATCACCGTTTCGACCTCGGAGACCGAGAAAGTGGTCGACGCCACCAACATGGTGACCACATCGGTCCCGTTGGAGCCGATTACCGTATCGACTGCGGAGATCGCCAAGGAGCCGGCCGCCAGCATGGTGACGACGTCTACACCGGTAGTGCCGATTACAGTGTCCACCACCGACACGCTCAACGTCGTGCTGGCAGTTGCCAGGGTCAGCCTATCGACCCCGGCCGTACCGACCACCGTCTCGATTGCCGATATTTGCAGCGTTCCGGCGGTCGCCAAGGTAATGACGTCGGTCCCGGTCGTGCCGATCAGGCTCTCCAGCGCGGAAATCCGGACAGTCGATTGCGTGCCGTCAAGTTGCACTACATCCGAGCCACCACTGCCGATGATGGTCTCGACTTCGGAAATAAGTACCGCCCCCCCCAGAGCGCTGAGCAGGGTCACCGCATCCGCACCGGCAGAACCGATCAGCGTCTCGACTGCCGAAATGCTTAGCGAACCGGCAGCCAGCATCGTGATGTCATCAGCCGAGCCAGAGCCGATCACCGTTTCGATGGCTGACACCGCCAGGGTGCCACCGGCACCAAGTAAGGTAACCACATCGCCCGTGCCGGTCGATCCGGTAACCGAATCAATCGAACCTTCGATAACGATACCGTTCAGATCCAGGGAGGTAACAGCTGCCATTTTCGGCTCCTTGCATTGTCTTTATATAACCCGCAGCCGAAAACGCTGGGCGCAGGGGTTTGTATCCTATCTACACTAACGGATGCCTATCGCTAAACTTTAGACAAGAAGGAGGTTTTTTCTCATCCCAAACACAACCAGCGAACGGTGCGTCCTCCCCGACAGGCAAGTTTTTTTCCAAGCATTAAATGTGCCAAAACAAAGCCACCCCGAATGCAACAGCAAAAAGTATCATTCACCAATAATTGATGGTTACCTTCATGAATTAGGCCACGCCAAAGCGAGAGAAAAGCCGGAAAACAAAAAAGCCACCCCGAAGGATGGCTTGAATGAAGTGATTTACTGGTGCCCCCGCGCGGAATCGAACCACGACCTGATGATTACAAATCAAATTTTTATGTCATTTTTGACATTCCATCTTGATTGACAAAGTTTGATAAAACGCTTGTTTTCTCATACAAATCAATAAGTAACAGATTTACCGTCGTTGATCACGTTTTTCCTCGTTTGATATAATTTGCGTACACATGGCGTACACAAAGCGTACACGAGGAGACCTGATGACTAAGGTGAAATTGACTGCAGCACGGATTCGGGACTTCGATTGCCCACCGGACAAGGCTCAGGTTTTCTTGCGTGATATGGATGCCCAGGGGCTCGGAGTACGAGCCACGAAAGGCACGAAGGCTTTCATCTTCCAGAGCAAGCTGAAGGATGGATCGACGATCCGTAGCACCATCGGCGACATTCGCGCCTGGAGCTTGGATAGCGCAAGAGAGGAAGCTCGTCGCCTGCAACGCCTGATCGACCAGGGCAACGATCCACGTGAACTGGAACAAGCTAAGGTGGCGGCAAAAGCCGAAGCCAAGCGAGCCAAGGAGGCTGCGCAGCTTGAAGCAGAGAACCGTAGCCGCTACACCCTGCGCGCACTCTGTGAAGCCTACTGCGATCATCTCGAAGCAAAGGGCAAGGGGAGCGCAAGGCAAGCCCGTTCAATCTTCAAGTGCCATGTCTTCGAGGCAGCCCCAGACATCGCTGACACACCGGCTAGGGAGATTACGGCTCATCAGGCAGCTGCCCTGGTACGAAAGGTGATGGAGCAAGACAAGAGCCGAGCTGCCGGCGTTCTGCGCAGTTACCTGTCTGCTGCCTTCAATGCCGCTAGGAAAGCCCCCTTCGATGCGAAGCTCCCCTCCTCGTTGATCCCGTATGAGGTCGAAAGTAATCCGGTAGAGCCAATTGCCACGATCCCGGTGAATCGAGGTGAGCGCACGCTATCAACTGACGAAGTAAAAACCTACCTGGCTGCGCTCTCCAGCGAAAACATTACGGACCTAGCTTTGCAGCTAGCCCTGTTTTCCGGCGGTCAACGCATGGCTCAGCTACTTCGGGCCAAGGTCAGCGACTACGACCAGGAAACTGAAACACTTCGGCTGTGGGATAAGAAGGGAAAGCGGATCACACCACGCGAACATCTTCTTCCGCTGGCGCCCAAGGGAGCCGCCATTGTCGAAAAGCTGCTTGCGATGGCGAAAAAGAAGAAAAGCGATCTGCTGTTTTCTTCCAATGGCACTACCCCCATGGTGGAAACCACACCCGGCAAGCGCGTCTTCTCGATTTGCCAAGCTATGGGCTGTGAAGCATTCGACCTGCGCGACATTCGTCGGACGTGTGAAACCATGCTGGCAGGCATGGGAGTAAGCAAGGACGTTCGAGCCCAACTACTTAGCCACGGACTCTCGGGCGTGCAGGCAGCCCACTATGACCGCTACGAATACATTACCGAGAAGCGAAACGCGCTGGAAGCTTGGGAACGTCGCCTCGACGACATTGCCAAAGGCAAAATATCGGACAGCAACGTGTTGCCGACTAAGAGAAGGAAAGTCCTCGGCTAGCCCACTGCAGATCGCTATGAATAAGGCAATCCGGACAAGTTCGCTGCCTGATTAGCTCTTTCCCAACATGATTTGCTTCTCACGCCAGATTTCCTGGACGAACGGATCTGTGATTCCATAAATGCCGTGTCCGCGTCGCATGATGAGATTGGCGGCCAGCAACTCATTGGCAACCGGCTGTATCTCCTCAACACGAACCTCGCGACCAACGGCCTTGGAATACTCTGCTGCAGCCTCCGTCGAAAATACGCCACGCGCATCTCCATCAGTCGATGCGATTCGATCAAAGATCGCCTGTGCAAGACTCCCTAACTCCTCGACCTTGGTAAGCTCAACATCGGCAGCAGCGGAGCGCAATGTCGATGCGATAAGAGGAAGTATCTCGTCTGGGTTTTTATCTTTTGGGGAATTTAGCAGGAGTTGCCGTAGTGCGCGGAGAAGCTCTTCAGGACGGCTACCCAGCATTTTGAATGCCTCAGCTGCCACACCGATGGAAGGCAAGGGCCCGAACCCATCCTTCTCCAGCCTCGTCAGCAGAAACCCCACGAAGTCCTCATCCAATACTGGATAAGGAACAGACGTAGCTCCCGCAAAAGCCTGATTTCTGCGTGCGGTTAGCTCGCTAACCATGGCTCGATGTGAACCGGTCCCAATAAATACGAAGTGACCCGGCGTAGCAGGACGAGGATTGATCGCATCGCGGGCAGCCTTTAGCGCCAGTAGAAGTTGATTACCTTCATCAGTGGTGATGGCGTGCTGCACCTCGTCAACGATCAGTACTACATCCGTCTTTGCCTGGTCGACAACCTCAGTCAATGCTTCGGCAAGCGTTGCGCCACCTTCAAGGCCAACGCTCTCCAATTTGAAGCCAAACTTGAACCCAAAGGCGCCAATGTCAGCTCCTTTGATGCACTTGAGCTTTTCCAAAAGAGATGATGCAGGTGTCAGCAAATCCTCCAAGGTTTTCCGGATTGCCGAGTGCACCAATTTTGCAGGACTTGTTTGAGTATCGCTCCAGAGATCAACGTAAATCACGAGCGCACCAGCCTTCTCTAGGGCCGGTATGAGGTCATTTCGCAAAAATGTCGTCTTGCCGGTTCGACGAAGACCAGACAAGAAAAGGCCAGAGCGCAACCCTATATCAAGCCCCGTTGGCTTGAGTAGTTGCTGAGCCATCTGTGCCGCAAGTTGCGGCCTAAGGTAAATATCGCTCATGCTCTTTATCCTAAATTATTTCCTAATAATAATTATTGGCCAACAATAAAAACAAGTAAAGAGAGGGAGGCTCTTCACAGTCCGACTTCTCTGGCATCACCGAAATGTCACTGCCAACCATAGTCAAAATGGAACAAGGCGTCTCGACCGTTCAGATCGGCCACTACGCACCTGCAGCTTGGTTACTCAACGTAGCCTTTCAAATACGTGCTCAATCGCAATTCAAGAAAACCGGGCTAGGCCATCCCGGCCTGACCGGCTACACCACAGCAGAATTTGCTTAAATTTTAGGCAAAAAATTTGGATGCCAAGTTTCCAAATGCATATATTTGCCTGGTTTTCCGTACGCCACCAGCCCACATTTCGACGTAACCACTTGATTGCAAACGCCTAAAAAAAGATCCTAGGATTTCTCGAATTCTCGCGCTCACCCCCTTAAAAAGCCTAACTTCGCTTTCTATAGTTCGCCCCGTTCGCAACACAAGAAGGGAGCAGCCATGGAAATCGGTCAATTCATTCATCAGCAGTTACCGCAGCCATGTGGTTCGTCGAGCCACATGGCCACTTCCAATCTTCTTAGTGAAAGGAGCCGCTAGTGACTACTGAAACCACCATTACTGCAACGCAATTGCGCTCGCGTCGTGAAGCCGCTGACTATCTGGGAGTTTCCCCTCAAACGCTGGCTGTTTGGGCATGCACCAAGCGCTATGACCTGCCGATGATCAAGATCGGGCGTCACGTTAAGTATCGCCAAAGCGACCTTGATGCATTCATTGAGCGCAACACGATCGGCGGGGAGGTGCTGCAATGAGGGATACCACCCATAGTTTTTCCCCGCTTCTGGATGAGGCTGGATTCGACGAAGTACCGTTCTCCACCAATTCGTATGAGTTTTATGAATTGCAAAGTCGGCTGCAGGAAATTGAACGGTTCGTGAACTCGACCGCTGTGAGCTTGCGTTTGATGGTGCGATTGGCCGTCAAGAAAGCCAAGTCTCGGCAGGCGCTGGAACAAGTTCTGGAGCTCGCCTTGGACCAGGTTAGCTTGATGAGCCTGGCCAGGGAAATGCTCGCTGACATCAATTCTTGTTTGGATTTCGTCGCACGAGAAAAAGCACACAAGGACATCGCCAGCGATAGTGATCTTGAGGATTTGCTTCAAGAGCTGGGCGGCGTGGCCAAAACCGAAAACCAACAACATTGAACAAGGAGATCAAAATGAAATTTCGCAACAAAAATCGTGGCCTGAAACGTATGCACACTGGAGCCAAGAAGCACATGAATCGCTCCCGGACGATCTTGATGACCCGAGCCTCCTTCGACACCGACGGACAATTTATTGGAACTGAGCAGGTCGAGGCAAAACTGAAATTCGATCCGGAGAATAGGTGTTTTTACGTTCAAATCGACGATGACCTCTCGCACGAAGGAGGCGCTAGCAAATCTGCACGCCCCGATGAGCAACTCAATGAAGTCATGACCCTGATCGCCCCCCAACACGGAGGCCGCGCATGATCTTTCACGAAAACGACGTCCTCGGTTTTACCGAAACCGCACGCCTTCTTTCGTGGCTTTTCCCTAGCGAAAAGAAAAGTTGGCACTTGCAACTCGCCGAGATCGTGCTTGGCATGAAACCCTATCGCTACCGGATTCCTTACCACCCTTGCTTTGAGGACATCTACTTTCAAGTCGGGGATGTGCGGGACTTTGCGATCATCTACTCGGAAGGCAGCGTTCATGAGTCGGAAATCGAATCCCGAATGCGTGAATTTCTTGCAACGCTTGAAACCGAGCATAACGGGCAAGCTTCCACCAAGAGGGAAATCCATAGTACGTACGTTGAAGGCAATGGGTTTCTTGGCGTAAAGCCGGAAGGAGATCCCGCATTCTTCCGCCTCTCGAAGCCCGAAGCGCATAAGCTGTTCTGCGATGTCGTGGCATTGACCGAGCAATATGAAAAGCTCCTCAAATCGATGCGAACAGTCAGTGTGATGTTCCGAGTTCTCAATACTGAACCCAAGCTTTCCAGTGCGGAGGCAGCAGCGATTCAGGAACAGATCTGGTCCTACGTCGAGCAGGCCGAGGAGTTGCTCGACGCAAGCACCGAGATTAGCGAAGAACTCGGCGATCGTCTTGAGGCCTTGGAAGCCGCATAAAAAGAGGACTCGGCAAAATCAGCATCCACTGAAGCCTTGCAGCAACGGGGCTCTTTGCTACTACCTCATTCGCCATATAGGGAGCGGGGGAAGAACATCGTCTTCCCCTCCCCTCTCCTTTCCAAACAAACATCCATCACCAGCCAGTCTGCGCAAGCAGATTGGCTGTGTTGGCGTACGTGGAGACATTAACCATGAACACTTCTATGCAGCACCAACACACGAGGGGAAACCCGTCGGCAAACTTCATTTTCGACACCTCGATTCCCTTCTCCTACGCGGGCTTGCCGAGCGAGGCTTCGCCGAGCTTGGTGCCTTTGCCGCCTATCGAAGACAACGACCATTCGAAGGTCAACTTCAAGCCTTTCAAACGCCTTAAAGCAAAAATCGACGCAATTACCTTCTCTTGTTCCGATCACGACTTGAAGCCTGGACGGCTCGTGATGCTGCGTCGGGAAGTCAAGGATGGCACCTTGCGTATCCCCGATAGCCGGAAAGGAAAATCTCGCTATGGCCGTCCGTGCCTGGCTATCCACGACCCCAGTCTCCGCGATCTGAAGTTCCTTGTCGAAACGTTCTGGAACTCCAAGGTCATGCGGATTGAGTTCGCGATCGATGCCAAGCTTCCGGATGGCTCCAACGATCTCTGGCAGCTCGAAACGCTGAAGGAGCAACTCCGGCACTGCCTTTTCCCGCAACGCCACCAGCGTCTGAAGAAGGCCACTCGGAAGCGTTTTGCGAAAGCGGACAATCGATATCGCAAAGACAGCCTCGGTTCGCCAATTCCTGAGACTCAGATCATCTGGGAAGGACCGGATTGGTCGGATCAGCTTGCTCTCTACGTGAAGACTATCGACAACGGACAACCGGTCGGCCAACCTTGGGTTCGCATGGAGGCACGCCTTGAAGACTCCGGACCGGGGAGGGCTGGACTCGATCGCATGGGAATGTTCCCGCACTTCGCCAAGAACCTGCGCGGCTATCTCGCCCCCATGTTCTGGATTGCCTCTGGTTTCAAGAACGCAGAAGCCATCAGCGGTCGCGGCATCCCCGCCGATCCTTGGCATCGCTGGGGCGCCCAATGGACAAACAGTGGCCAAGTAAAACTGCAGCCTGACCGCGAAGCGAACATCCTGGTCGGCACCGCACTTAATGAACTTAGGGACTCCTTGGAGCGTATCCCGATCCCGATGGCGGTCGCCCACCGCTATCAGGATTGGATCAACGATCTGACCTAAGAGAGCGCCATCCAGCCCTCATCAACCATGGCCACGTTAATTAACATGGCCATGGTTGATATCTTGGCCACGTTATCTATAATGGCCATGGTAACTAATCAAGAGGTCCAGAGATGCTCTCCTCCAACTCATCGAAGAACAGAGATCGCGAAGCTGTACATTTCGTTGCGAACCTCTTCGCGGCTAACGGCTGGGAGGTAAAGGAAGTCGAAAACATGCCAGGGAGGCGATCAGACCTGGTTATACAGCGTGGTGGTGATCGCTACCTCGTAGAGATCAAGGCACTCTTGGAAGGGCGCGCCGACCGGGTCATTCCATTGTTGTCGCAGGCCGTTCTCGTTGCCCAGTCCAATGCTTACGAATACGGAAACGCACGCCCTCTCGCAATCGTCTGTGTCGACCATGCATCGCTTTCACTGATTGAACAAGTAAGCTCGTTCGCAGATCGATACATCCCAAACCAGCCCATCGGCATCGTCTCGAAGAACGGCCTCCGATATTTCAGAGGTATGGGATTCGCAGAATTGAATGCCGAGCCGGAAGAGCGGAAATGGCACAGTAGCTCGCCGCCGAATCAACCCGTGAACCTCTTCTCTGACCTCAATCAATGGATGTTGAAGCTCCTCCTGGCGCCAGAGATACCCGAGCATCTTCTGAGTGCTCCAAGACAACTTTATCGAAACGGAGCAGACCTCGCCAAAGTTGCCGGGGCGTCACAAATGAGTGTCTCCCGCTTTCTGCAGCAGCTACGCCGCGAAGGCTACTTGGACGAATCGTCTCGACACATCATGCTCGTACGCCGTGCTGATTTGTTTCGCCGCTGGAGATCCGCCGCAATGCGCCCAGCACCTGAGCTACCAATGCGATTCCTGATCCGCATACCCGCCCAGCAACAAATCCAAAACCTGCTGAAAAGCCAAGATGGAGAGGCTTATCTAGGCCTCTTTGCAGCTGCCGATGCATTGAAGCTTGGCCACGTCAGCGGCGTTCCTCCTTACATCTGCGTTCCCAAACTACCAAGGCCAGGCGACGAGAAGTGGAAATCGTTGGTGGCTGCAGTCCCCTCCGAAGTACCTGATCTCATTTTGCGGCAGTCAGCAGCGCCAAAGTCTGCTGCAAGGGGGGCAGTCCATTGCGACAACTTGATCGTTTCCGATGTCATCCAGCTTTGGCTCGATGTCGCCAATCATCCCTCGCGCGGAGAAGAACAGTCTGACTTGATCTATCAGAAAGTGTTTCGCCCGATCATAGAGAAGGAGTGCTAGATGAACGACTTGGAAGCCTTGTCAAAGCTGATTCAAGCCCTTGATCCTTGGCGTGGGAAGCTAGTATTTATCGGAGGCTGGGCGCATCGCCTACATCGATTCGACCCTCGCGCGAATCAGCAGCAATATCAGCCGGTGTTCACTCGCGATACCGACTTGGCGTTCGCAAACGCCGAACCAATTGAGGGCAACATCAAGAGGGCACTGATTGAACACGGATTCAAAGAAGAGCTGACCGGTGAATATAGACCGCCAGTGGCACACTACACACTCGGCGACGAGAGCAAGGGTTTCTACGCTGAGTTCCTAACCCCTCTTAACGGCCGGGAATTCAAGCGTGATGGCTCTCGAGATGCCACATTGTTCAAGGCCGGTATATCAGCACAAAAGATTCGCCATCTGGACATCCTCCTCGTGCATCCGTGGACAATCAAACTAGAACCGCAACACGGCTTACCACTACCCTCACCTATCGACATCCAGGTAGCAAATCCGCTCTGCTTCATGGTCCAGAAATTCCTGATCCAAAAGGATCGCCAACCTGACAAGCAAGCCAAGGACATCCTCTACATCTACGACACGATCGAGCTATTCAACACCTTGCTAGATGAGTTCAACAAGAGTTGGAAGGAAGCGATCATGCCCGCTCTGGAAGACAAGCTAAGCAATCGCGTTCTCGAACTGAGCAAGTCTAGTTTCGAAAAGGTCACCGATGTAATCCGGACTGCTGCCAGAATCCCCCAAGACCGCAAACTATTGCCGGAGCAGATCCAACAAACCTGCGACTACGCCTTCAAGACGATCTTGGGAACCTAGCAGCAAGCCGAAGCTGATAGTTGTTGAATACAAGTCATGCTGAATCAGCCCCGATTCCTACTATTTTTCGCAACGAAGAGGAGCGAAGTCCTATAAGGGAAGAGACCCGGTAGAGGTAATGCCTTCCTCATTCCGGGTCAGATTTCGCCAAGTCTTATACAGGCGAAGTCACTTGATGCAGTCACTCAATGCAGTGACTGCTTGTTCCCAACCAAGTCTGCCGCCTCGAACACCTCAAAATCACGGAAGATGCCATGAATCACTTCTGTACTTGAAGTGACCTTTTCTTCAAGGAGCGCAACCTCCTCGGACAGGCGATGAAATTGCTGGCAGAAGGTTCTGGCAAGGGGATCGCTAATACGATCGTATTCATTTACCCAGTCAAAGCGCTTGAACTTCCCGCTACGCCTCAGTTTCCGTTCTGTATCACGCAAGCGGGCCGCCACGGTCCGAACCTTGCCCATTGCCTTGTTGTACCCACCTCGCTCTTCTAAAGCGTTTGCAGCACGAGTCACCACCATCTCCAACCAATGCAGTTCCTCCATTAGCACCTGAACGCAGCAAACCTCGAATGCCTCGGCACCCAGACGAGACCAATCCGCCTGCAGCAACTCGTTGGTATTGTCCCCACGCATGAGACTTCGGATCTGGCTCATCACCCTTGCACGAGCCCTCTTGCCAGCGCCCACGTAGGTCGCTCCGTTGAGCTTGTTGCGCAGCATGTAGATACCAGGATCGTTCGTTATTGCCATGATTTTCTCCTTCAAATGGTTGCCCCGGATTGGGGCAACCATTCAATCAACAATTAGGCAGCAACAATAGCAACCACAGCGTCACGATCGATAACGATGGGCACCGCGTCACTATCGCCAGTCACTTCGCGAAACTTGCGAACCAACTCGAGCTCGTTGGCAGTGAGCACGGTGCTTTGCAAGATGTCTTCGATCGCTTCCCAGGTATCGGGGAGATACTCCTGCATCACGAGACGAAGCAGGTGGGCAGGATCGGCACCGATCGCTTTTGCCAAGGGTCCGATACGGTTGAGCGGCACCTTGGTAGAGCCGTTCTTGAACATCGTGATGATGTTGGCTTTCTCGAAGCCGCACTCTTCGGCAATTTCGCGTTGGGTCTTGTGGCACTCGGCAAGACGGTCGGCGATGAAGTCGGCAACGGTGGTGCGATGGGTCAAGTTTGCAGTCATGGTCAGATCTCCTTCTATGGTCAAGTTAATGAGCAACCTGACATATTTATAGTGAGATCTGAGTTATTGCATTAGGCAAAGCAAACCGCCCAAGTACGATTGCGATTGTGGCAGAAGCCTCTCCGACACTGCATCTCACTGCTAAAATCATGCTATCTGCAAGACAGGTAAGAAGCCCGGCATGGAAAACAACGTACAAAGTTTGAGCAACATTACCGATACTGCACCAAACGGCGACGTCGCGTTTGGTGCCCCGCCTGCCAGTGCTTGGGTAAGGTTTCTGCGTAGCTACGGTCCCACGCCAAATAACCTGACGATGTTCGATGAATACGTGAGCAGTGCCCTTGGCAGAGCGAAGGTGCAGCCGATAAGCCTTTCAACACCGCTGCTCGAAACGATGGTTCAGCACATTGAATCCAGGGCTCCGGGATCGATGCTGATAGCAGGCACTGCGGGTGATGGCAAGACCTACCATTGCCGCGCACTGTGGGCCCGCATTGGGGGAGATTCCAAAGTATGGGCAGCCAAGGGCAACGTGAAGGAGCATCACCTTAAAGATGGTCGCTTGGCGGTATTTATCAAGGATCTATCCGAGTTCAATGGAGAGGAGAGCGACCTGCCGCTCCAGCGGCTTGAAAAGTCAGTGCTCGGGGGTGATGACTCGGAAGTTGTAATTTTGGCGGCTAACCATGGTCAGCTCCTCGATCGCTTACGCGACCTGGGCAAGCGTCAAGGCCGAGTTCACCCACTTCGCAAGCCCCTTCAGGAACGTTTTCTGCAAGCCGGGCCACCGCCTGATCGGCTCGCCGTTTTCGACCTCAGCCGCACAACTAGCCGCAAAACTCTCGAAGAAGTTGCCAAGGCGGTGGCGAGCCATCCCGAGTGGGATAACTGCGAACGCTGCTCATTGAACTCCGGTGGCAAAATTTGCCCAATCGTCGAGAACCGCCGCCGGCTTCTCGGCGAAGCTGATGGCGGGCAGCTCGCTCAGCGTCTTGGCGACCTAGTCGAGATCGCCCGCCTCAACGGGATGCATCTACCAGTGCGGGACCTTTTGGCCCTGTGCTCCAACATGATCCTTGGCTACGCCGATGCGAAGGCTGCCAAAGAAAATCTAATGACCTGCGCCGACGTGCCAAAGATCCAGGAAGGCGGGCATATCGGCAAGGCGAGCATCTACGCCAACGCTTTCGGGGCGAACCTGCCCAAGCGCCGGGCTTCCGACCGCCCCGTTTTTAAGGCCATGGCGAGCTTCGGCGTTGGCGAGGAGACCACAAACGCCGCCGATGGCCTGCTTGTCTATGGTAAGGATGATTCGCGGCTGCAAGCCGACTTCGAGCGCCTGGTGGCCGTCGACCCGGTCTACGGCGCGACGAAGGCCTTCCGCGCGGCACAAGATGCCTATCTGGAAGGCCATGAAGGCGCACGCCTGGAAAGCGGCTCCACCGAATTCATGGAGATGTTGGAGGACCAGCGGCGCCGGCTCTACTTCTCGCTACCGGAAGCCGAAGCCGGCTACTCGCACTGGTCGATGACAGCCTTCCGCTTCGCGGGCAACTACTTGGACATCATCGAATCCCTCAGAGCCAAAAAACCCGTGAATGACGCTACCCGTGGACGCATCGTCCGGGGACTCAACCGTGTCATGACCGGACTACTCTTAGAGAATGTGGACCGTATTTTCATTGCTAGCTCGGGTGGATTCACGCAGAGTCGCGTGAGCGTGCTCTGCGATCACGAGACGCCCTCTCGCAGGCAAGGTGGCGTGGGCATGGCCATCAAGCTCGACGAGGAGACCGGCCGTCCACAGCTCGACGTGTCGCTCTCGCCAGGCCCTGGCAACTCGGTCGCCTTCGATCTCACACCAATTCGGCATGAATTCCTCTCGCGCGTGGCCGAGGGCGCGCTTCCGGCGAGCTTCTCCAACGAGTGCCTTGAAGACCTACTGGCCTTCAAGGCAAAGCTGCTGCGCAAGGCAGAGATCGTACGCAAGCTTGGCTTTACGGACGATGACGACGAGGTCGGCGGCGACCCTTCCGCCCTGACGCTGAATTTCATCGACATCGAGCCAGGAGGCCGTGGCTTCGCCCGCCCCGTGACCGTGAGAGAACCAGCATGACCAACATCTTTAAACGCCCCGAAATTAAGAGCGTCGATTTCTGTGTCGACGAGAACATCTGGGGACACCGCCTCTACGACGAGCAGCTTCCACATTTGACAGTGCTCGAATTCCTCGGCGCGTTAGGCTCAAACCTGGACAAGCCGCTGCGCCCACATGAGGGCCTTGGGGGTGCCTTCAAATTCCAGCCGCAGCGCCAGATTCGGCTTCGCGGTTTGCTCTTCAACAACCCCTACGTCGAGTCCATCTCCGAGAGCGCACTGCCCGATGAAGAGAAGTGGCGCCAGTGGTTTGAACGCTTCGCCCAGGGCTCGACCGGCAATGGCGATGGGACCGACGACATGGCCTACCTGCGCCAGTCGTTCGCGAGCTTCGACGACTTCGCCAAAGCTGTCGAGCTGCTGCGCTCGTCTTCCTTCGAGTCGCGCAGCAACAAACGCTGGAGCTCTAAGTTCGTCTTTCCCTTCGGCCCCGACGCCCTCTACGAAGACTTGGAGATCGACTCCAAGGGCAAGATGAGCAACGACCGGCGCTTTTTCGCGCGCACCGGCGAGCTACTTTACATGATGCTCACGAGAGCAAATCGCGGTGCGGAGCTCGGCGACTTGCTGGCTCAGCGCCTCTTCGATAGCGAGGCATCAATGAACCGGCTCGCCCGCGCGATGCAAGGCGCGCCGCAACGTGCCGACGATTCGCGGCAGTCGGGCTACCTGCCCGAGGCCACCAATCCGCGCTTCGACCAGATCTGCGAAGACTGGCTTTCCATCCTGGACAAAGACATGCCGATCTACGACGCCTTAGAGCATCTAATCGCCATCTCAGGCCTCAACATGCTGCTCTATTTCCTAGAACGGGCGAAACGCGTTGCCGGCGACGACGAACCTGTCGAAATCGTCTGCGAGATCGTCTCCAAGGAGCGCACGAAGGTCCGCGCACTCTCCGGCGACAGCTACCAGCTCAATCAAGGCTTACCCGCTAAGGCTGTGCGTGCCCACGTCGAGTCGATCCGCATGGACGCCAGCTGGACCAAGGCCGCCTCCAGCGAGTTCCCTGACGCTGAACGAATCAGGCTCATGCGCGAGCGCTTCCAGTGGCCCTCGGGCGATAGCGGCGACGACGAAGACTATTCTGGCGAAAGCGCTGATGCTTTGGTCGGCAAGCTAACCGAGTTGGCCCTCGCGCGTCATGAGCAACATATCGGCAAGATCCACGCATCCTGGTCGCGCGCGATTGGCCTCAGCTCCCGCCGGCTCTCACGGCGCACCCGCTACGCCCCCAACGACCGGCTCTTGAAGTCGATCGTGGTGGCCATCGTCGACGACCGCATGCAGTTCGACGAGTTCTTGACCGAAGCCAATAAACGCTACGGCTTGGTGCTCGGCGACGCAGAAGGTGCTCGCCTAGTCGAAGCAAAGCTCGTCGATCAAGAAGAGCTCAGCGAAAACCGGGACAACCTCGAATCCCGGCTCGTGGGTTTGGGACTGGTCCGCCGGCTCTCCGATTCCTGCTCATTTGTAGAAAACCCGTTCGCGAAGGGAGAGGCTGCATGCTGACCGACCGCATCATCGGACGCGTCGGCGCGGACATCCTCGCTAAGCGCATTTCCAACCCGTGGCAGCCTGGCGACTCCGCAGCACTGTTCCGGCTCGACAAACTCTCGTCGAGCCAAATTGCCGCTGTCGCGCGTGCAATCCTCGCTAATTCCGACTTGCTCGCCCGTGTGGATCTGATGATTCCCGAGGCGCTGGTCGACGGGCAAGGCCTGCCGCCTGAGATCTTGATCTCGCACAACGCAGGCTACGTCCGAAACAACGCCACGACATCCAAGGCGGCTATCCTCACGGCCAACGGCAACGAGCACAATCTGGCAGACACGCTCGGCCACGTCATGGGCATCGGCGCCAAGGAAATGCGCGCCGATCCGGAGCCCTGGGTCGAGGCTACCCTGCACGCAGGCGGATTGTCTCCTGTGCCTGACGACCGCTCTGTGTTCCACGCTGCCCTAGGCGGCTTGCTCTCGTCTTCCGAACTCTCGCTTGTCCAGCTCGGCGAGTTCTGCTCTGCGATCGTCGAGGCGATGTCCACCCGAGGACTGGCAATCCGCGACGCCGTAGGCTTCGCCTTGCCGTGTGCAGGCCTGCCCCGTGACAGTACCTACTTCTCGAACGCCAAAAGCTTCGGGGCGCTTCGCAAGCCCTGGCAGAAGGCCTTTGCCAAGCTCTACACCCAGCGCGCACCGCTGCTGAAAAAGCTCCGCCAGAACGGCCAACCGCTGGACCCGGAGGAACTGACTGAGCGCATCCATGCCAACGCTGCCGAGATCGCAGAAGCCACGCGTCTGGCGCTCGAAGCCTTCGCTGCGGCTCCCGCTGGAGACCAAGAGGTAGCATCCGCCTTGGCTCAGTTCGAATGGGAGGCCGATGGCACCTACCTGGCATTCGACAAGCCTAAGGAGAAGCAGCTCGGCTTGTCCGACGCGACCATCCGCTTCTTCGACCACGACTGCGAACCAGAAAACTCCCTTGACCTGGAAGGCCGCAAGCTCTTGGAGGATTTGAAGTCACGCGAGCGCCGCTCCGACTTCACCGAGGACGACGAGGAATTCTTCGTCAAACACCGACGGCTGCTTGAGCAAGATGCCAAACTCTGCTCGCGTTGGGAAAAGGCGCTCTATGGCAAACCCATCGAGTGCAACGACTTCTTAGACGGCTTCGCCCGAGTGGTCAACAGTCTGCATGCGGGACTGCGCGACGCCGAGGGCGATCGGATTCTTCGCTTCAACGTAACCAAGGGCCGAAAGGAGTGGCGAGAGCGCTTCAATTACGACGCCGGCAGCTACTTCTCCGCGATGTATCGGGGCTTAAAGGAGCTCATGGGCTCAAAGGCCGAATGGAAGGTCGAGCGCCTAGGCAACGCGAGCCTGCCCGACCCGCTCTTCGATTACGAAGCCTTCTTCGCCAAGGAGAAGGAGCTGCGCAACGACAAGAAGAATAAGGTACGTCCGAATTCTTCGCTCTCGCGTGTAGCCCTGCAAATCAAGTTCGACGTGTCCCTGGTCCAGGTTTCCAAGGATAAGGAGAGGGTGCTGGCCAAGACCCAGCTCCTATGGAGCTACAAGCCCACCTCGATTGGGTTGTCGATGGTTGCGGACATTCGCCGCCTCTTGGAAAAGGGCGCGGTCGGCTGCACAGAAGTCCCGCGCCGCTTGGTCAGCAAGAAGGGCGGTGTACAAAACGTCTCGCTACAGGACACCGGCACATTGGAGGCTACTTACTCTACCGACGCCGGGTCGCTAGTACCCGCCGCAAACAAGCTCCGCAGCCTGCGGGCCGACATCAAAGGGCGGATCAAGGATCTGGCGGAAGGAGGCTACCTTACCCCGTCGCAGCGCGACGAGGTAAAAGCCTCTTGGGACAAATTTGAGGAGGACTACATCAAGGCGATGGAGGACTTCGTCTCCATCGGCCTGCACGGCGAAGCCGTCATGCGCCAAGCTGAGTCCTTCGGCGCGCTGATGTCGACCCTCGTGTCCCATGCACGCGGCGATGTGTGCCGCTCGCGCCTAGTCTCAGAAATCCTATCGGTGGGAACCGTCCGCGTGGCCGGCGACAACCCCGCACTGATCATTCCGCCTTGGCACCCGGAGCGGATGAAGGCCCTGGCGGTGAAGTTGCGTCGCGTGGCCGGCTTCGCGACCCATCTGCTCTCCAGCGGCAGCATCCTCTACGGAGACCGCGAGATCTTCATGCGCGAGCTCTCCGACGAGATCGCCCACCCGTTCTATCCGGAAATCGCCGTCATCAGCCGGGCCGGTGCGCCGACGCTGGTATCGGAAAGCAGCACAGTCAACGGCTACAGCCTTTTGGAACCACCCACCCGCGGCAATCAGGACGCAATGACCGATGTGGATCCGGCCGCAGCCGCCAAACAGGTGCGTGAGATCTTGGAACGCTACGTCGGTTTGCAGCCCCACGAAGCCTCCAATCTCAGCGTCGTACTCTACAACGCCGACGCGGCCGAGTTACCCCTGGCGACGGTGCGCGAACTATCGTCGATTCAGGAGGACGGGAAACTGCAGTGCAGCGTGTCGGTGCGCCACTCGGATCCAGCAAAACTTCGCAGCGTCTATGGTGAGCTAGTCAACAAAGCCGGCGACGACCCCGACCTACCCGTGGTCAGCGAAACCAGCGACAACTTCATCTCGAAGCTGCGCATCTCGGTGACGCCGATCTCGGCCACGCCTGGCGAGAGCGCCCAAGGCTTCAAGGCCTTCGACGTGGCTTTTTTGCATGACGTGGTCTCGCGGGCCGCCCAATCCGAATGGCTCTCGGTGCCTTGGACGAACGATCGCCCGAACCTGGAGCACGCCCCCTCGCGCAGCTCCTATCGCAGCGTCTCGGGCGAAAACGAGCTCAAATCCACCACGTTCTTGGCCTGCCCCTGGCAGACCGCCTCGGGATGGGCCTATGTGTCGGCGGTGGCCGCCGTTTGCCGCCAGCTCGACGCCTTGCCTGGCGAGCGCTACTTGCCGGCCCGGCGCATATCGCTGCAAAGCCCGGCACTGGCCGGCATGATCAAAGACGCCCACGATCTAGCCGAGTGGGTCGCAACCTATGACGAGCTGCTCGACAAGCGCCAGCTACAGCACAACGATATCACCGTCGTCCGCTACCGCCGCGGCTCCACCAACGGCCGCAACATGATCGTGAGCTCAACCTCAGAGCTACGGCTGCTGGGCGTGCTGGTGCGCCGCCGCATAGATGAGCTGAATCTACAGCTCGACGCCTCCGAAGTGCAAGCAGTCGCCGACAAGGCCAAGCGCGATGCGCTCTCGGTCTCCGGCGACATCGTACTGCGGGCGGCCAAGCGAGGAATTTCGGCCGGTGAAATGATCGGCTTGGTGCTCAGCCGCCACCTGCTGAACGAAGAGTTCAGGTCCGCCGCGGGCGGGAGCCAGGTCTTGACGGCCTACTTCCTGCTCGACGACTACGCAAGCTGGCTCTCCCAGCCGGAGAGCCGCATCGCCGACATCCTCGCCCTCAATGTCGAGGAGCGTGAAGAGGGGGTACGGGTGGTCATCTCGATCGTCGAATCGAAATATGTCGCGGCCGACGGCCTAGCCAAGGCACGCCGCGACTCAAAAGATCAGCTCCTGGCCACACTCGGCATGTTCCGCGAGGCTCTCTTCGGAGATCCTGGCCGGCTCGACCGTGACGTGTGGCTCGCCCGCCTAGCGGACATGCTTATCGACGCAGACATCCCGCCGGGCATGACCGGTTTGATGGAGCGCGCGCGCTCGAAACTTCGCGAAGGCGACGTGGAGATCTCACTGCGCGGCTACTCGCACGTCTACGTCCACACCTCGGAGGCCGGCTCGACATCTGCATCCGACCAAGAGCTTTTGGAGGAGTCCGACGGTGTGAAAGCCTGGCAAGAGGTCTTCGACCGGCCAGACCTTCGCAAACTCGCCGAGGCCTATGCCAAGGGAACAGGCGGGTTGGATGCCCGCGCGGGTCTAGGAGCCCACCAGCCCTGGAACGGGCACGGCTTCAAGAAGCCCGCCCCGCGAGTGCCCTGGCTAGCCGCCATGGCGCAGCTCGCTAGTGGCGGGAGCGAAGCACTTGGAGAGATCACGCCTGAGCCCGAAGGGGCCATCGCGATGGAGCCGGCCCACAGCCCGACCCGAGAGGCTGCGCCTCCTACGCAAAGCCCGGCCGAAGCCGATGCTGCGCCGACGGCTTCGCCCCAGGACTCGGCGTCACCGTCAGCACCTTCCGCTCACCTCGGTGCCGCGCTCTCCGAACTGGTAGCTACCAAGTTTGCTGGTGGAGCCCAGTCCGACCTCGAGCGGGAGGAGTGGGCCCAGGATGTTACCAAGAAGCTCAAGGCCGCGCTCAACAGCTACGGGCTGCAGGCCGCGATCCTCGGCACGCGGCTGACGCCCAATGGTTGCCTGGTGCGCCTGGCCGGCTCCGATCGGCTGCGGGTCGAAGACATCGAGAACAAGCGTACCCAGCTTCTGACCACGCACGCGCTCAACCTCGTCACGGTCCAGCCCAAGCCCGGCGAGATCGTGGTGACGGTTGCCGGCGCCAAGCGCCAAGCCGTCTCGCTCTGGGAACTCTGGTCCCGCCGCGAGCTCAACCGCAATGTCGCCGGCATCAACACGTCCTTCCTCTTGGGCCTCCAAGAGATTAACGGCGCGTTGCTGTATCTAAACCTCGGCGCGGAGTTCGGCGGGCTCTCATCCCACGAGCCACATTCCCTTGTGGCCGGCGCTACAGGCAGCGGCAAGTCGGTGCTGATCCAGGCGCTGCTCTTGGATATCGCCGCAACCAACCCAAAGGATTTGGCACAGATCATCTTGATCGATCCGAAAATGGGTGTGGACTACGCCCCCTTGGCCGAGTTGCCACACATGCGCGATGAGATCGTCACCACCAAGGAGAAGGCCGGCGAGGTTCTGGAAGCGCTGGTCCAGGAGATGGAGGACCGCTACCGCGCCTTCGCCAAGGCCAGGACGCGCGACCTGCCGACCTACAACTCGAAGGTCTCGGCTGAAGAACGGCTGCCGATGGTTTTCTTGGTCCACGACGAGTTCGCCGATTGGATGCTCGATGACGCCTACAAAGCAGCGGTGGGCGCAGCGGTTCAGCGCCTCGGCGTGAAGGCCCGCGCGGCGGGCATCCACCTAATCTTCGCGGCTCAGCGCCCCGACAAGGACGTGATGCCGATGCAGCTTCGCGAGAACCTGGGCAACCGTCTGATCTTGAAGGTGTCCAGCGAAGCGACATCCAAGATTGCGCTGGACCGGTCTGGCGCTGAGCTGCTGCTGGGCCGCGGCCACCTGGCAGCCAAGCTTAACGGCGAGCAGGGCCTAGTCTTCGCGCAAGCCCCGTTCCTGTCCGACCAAGACATCGAAGCGGCTGTGGCCGCCATCCGAACCGATAACTCAATCCACTAACCCAGGGAGCTCTTTGTGGCGCAACCATTCAAACACGACGCAGCCAGCCTGCTCGACTTCTTTTCCCAAAGCGGGCGAGGCTTTTACGTCCCCTATTACCAGCGCAACTACTCGTGGGACGAGGAAAATGCCACGAAGCTGATCGAGGACATCTTCTCGAGCATCAAACGCACGCTGACCAAACCCGAAAACAGCATCTTCCTAGGTACGGTAATTCTTCACGACGAGAAAAATGTTCAGACAGGAGTTCACTCGGACACGCCGAACCTTCTGACGAAGGTGGCGAACGTCGTCGATGGGCAGCAGCGCATTACATCGATTGCGATGCTGGCCTGTGTGATCGCTGAGCAGATTGCTCAGACGGTGCCCAAGCTCAAGGCATTGGCCGGATCGGCTTCAGAATTCGATGCTCTGGCGACTGAGTTGACCGATGAGCTTCCGAACATTCGCCGATTCTTTTCAGTAGAGATCACCAAGACTGGCGCTCAGCCCTCGTTGAAGCCCAAGATCATCAGGGCAGGCGACGTGTCCGCAAACCCTGTATCGGATCAGTGGACGCTCAGTGGAGACATCAACAACTTCTATCGCTCCAACACCTCGAGCTTCCTCTCGAAGTTCATAGCAGGGATCTCGATCGATGCGATCCCGACCGACGAGCGCGTTGGCTCAGTGCTTAGGGTCTTCCGAGAGAAGATCAGAGAGGAAATCCAGGCGGCCGATGCAGGGCTTGCCAGTGGTTTGCTGTCGGCCAATGGCGTCGCTGACGGAAGCTTGTTCAACTTCATGGCCTATCCGCCGACCTGGCCGAACATCCATGCCCTCCCGCCGGATGAGCAGGCTATTTACTGCGGTGGGATGCTGCTCTTGGCCGTTTGCTCGTTCTTGAAGAACTCGTGCCATCTGGTCGTGATCGAATGCCTTGACCTTGGATTGGCATTTGATATGTTCCAATCACTAAATGCGACTGGCACGCCTTTGACAGCGTTCGAAGTGTTCAAGCCGCAGATCGTCAAGGCTTGGGGCGCGGGCTATTCCACCGCAATCAAGCCGCAGGTGGATCGTATTGAGAAGGTTTTTGAGACCGAAAGCAACTCGTCGGACAAGGAGGAACTCACGGACAAGGTGATCGTTTCCTCTGCCTTGGTCTTCAACGGGATGGAGCGAAGCCGGCGATTCAGCGAAGAGCGTGACTGGCTGACCGACACGCTTGAAGGCTCTCTGTCGGCGGGTGTGCCGACGCAAAAGTCGATCGATTTCGTAACTTCCATCGCAGATCAGGCAGAGTATTTCCTGGCCTTTATCAAGCCGCGGAGATCGCCAAAGAATTCGGCCACATTTGGCCTGTGCAACCACTTGGTGGCCATGGGGCTAACGCCCCAGCAGGCTGACCGCGCCGCGCTGTGCGTGTTCTATCTCAAGGACGCTGGTCATCAATTCGCGCATGCAGTACTGAGTGTCTTTTATTCCAAGCTGCTCCGCTCGCAGTCCAATGCTGCCAACAGGACCGTTACAGCGGCTGAGTTCGTCGCGGTATGCGAGGCGACGGCGGCCTTCTTCACGCTTTACATGGGAGCGCAGCAGGGGCGCTTCCCCGACTCAGACTATCGAGCCTTGTTCCAGGCGACCGCTGGGAATATCTCTTTCGCCAGCGGGGCAGCGAATCAGACTGCCACGTTCGTCAAGGCGGCGTTCAGGCAGGCCTTAGAAAATCAGAAGATCTACGACGCGGCGAACGCAGTCGCAGCGCGTCAAATCTGGGTAGACCAGGCAAAAGAGAACGCGTGGTATTCCAGAAAGGCAGTTTGCAGGTTTGCGTTGTTCGCTTCGGCCCATGACGCTGCGCCGGACATCGCCGCGGGCAACGAGGGACTCTTCACCAACGGGATGGCGAACTCCGCTGACCTGCTCAATTGCCGGGTCTGGCACTCGAGCAACTACGAGGTCATCGAGCACGTCGCCACTCGTGATCAGCCATCGTCGATCAAGTTCGCCACCCATTTCGATGCCACGATCTACCCAGGAAACTACTCAATCGTTGACAAGATCGGCAACTTGACCCTGCTCTCGGCGCCGGTGAACTCGTCGATCTATTCCGAATGGCCCGACAAAGTGTTCTACTACTGGAACCTCACCACGCCGGGATCGACAGCTGCAGGCCCGACCGGAGCGGCATTGGCCGCCTCGCTCGGCATCGGCAGCGTGCCTCCGGCCCTATCGACGCTGGTCGCGGCTTCGAGCTACCTATCCCATTTGGCGCCGCTGGCGTTCAGAGGACAGAACGGCCTCCCTTGGGATTCGGCTTTCATCGCGAAGCGCTCCGAGCACTTGTGCCAGCGCGTCTTCGACAAACTCGACGCTTGGCTGCGATAGCTCAACCTAGAGAATGTTTAGAGGGGGCTTGCTGCTCAGCTGTAGGCGCCCCTAGTCATCCTCATCGTCACTGAGTTCGTCATTGTGGTATAGGTCGTGGTGAAGAGCGAAGGTGCTCTTCAGATGTAGATTCTTGACGTATTCGAGAGTGCACTTCTCGATGAACCGATCAAACTCTTTGCCGTAAGCATCGCGCATGGAGTCGTACTCGTAGGACTCAAACCCCGGGCTGAACCATCTGAGGATGATCTGCAAATAGAGCGCTGAAACTCTGCATGCATGCCTGAGCATCAACACTAGCTCTTCGCTGTCTTCGTATCCACCGTAGTCTGCTGGCGGGCCTAAGGGGAGGGTCCCGTGTGCGACATGGTTCCGAAGGTTGCGCACGAGCTGCAGCGCATAGGTCGATCGCCTCTCTCCGCCTGATTCGACCCCGTTTACCGCAGCACTGTGCGTAGCCTTGTATCGATTGAAGAAACAGATAAAGTTGCCGCAGTGGTGCTCAAAATCTCGTGGAGCTGCCGCTGATGCCCCCACTCTTTCAAAGAGATCGTCTAGTAGCGCCACTGCCCGTAAGCTGCTTGTCCGCTTGAATTCCTTCTTGGCGACACTCTTGCGAACTGCTAACGGGCCATAGAGGTGATCGATGAAACGATAGGCCTCTTCCAGGCCATTGCAGACGAAGATGAAGCGCGTGAGCGCCGTGGCGTGAGTCGTGTAGTGCTTGGAGTGATCGTTAATGTTGCCCGCCACGGGTTCGCAGTAAAGAGCCGCGCCCGAAGATGGCTCGAATTTCCAAGCATCAACTTTGACCGCTTCAAGTTGAGCAGCCAACCTAAGCCAATCTCCGATTGTTTCCGTTTTGATCGTGGCTGTGCCGTGCTCGCTTTCGTAGGTTGACTTGTTCCCTAGATAGTTCGCGGCCAGCGCAACTTCAGCCAAGTGTTCAGTGAGTCCACGAGTCACCGAGCAAACGGGGCAGGGCTGAGGTGTGTTGGACGCAGGGTTGTCTGCGCCCATCTTCCCCCGCCACCCTTGATTCATTTGTGGCAGATGGCGCAGGATCCGTTGCCCTCATCAACCCCATAGATATCATCGATATCCTCAGGGCAAGCCTTCACGGGACGTAGCGGATTGATTGGGATAGCTTTGCGCATGCGAGCGCGGCGGATCTCGTACTCCGCTTCGATCTCAGCCACGCGCTCAGGCTGCTCCATGTCTCCGAGCGATTCGCCCCTTGACCAAGTGAAGGGTGAACCGTGCTCCAAGGCGTCTTTCTCCAGGGCTTTGGCGGCCTCATAGGCCTCGGGATGCCTTTTCCTGAGGCGCACCCATTCGATCTTTTGCTGGAAGAAGCAGAAGGTGCATCCACTGCGCGAGCGCCACTCGTAATACTTGGGGTAGCCGACGCCGGAGTTCTCTAGGATATCGATAACGCCAGTTTTATCGATACCGGCCTCGCGAAAGGGCAGCTTGACGAACAAGTTTGCGGCTTTGGCAGCGTAGCCTTCACGATAGTCCTCGTCAGCCCGGATGGCGACGTACGACGTCACTTTGTCGCCCGCAGCCAGCATTGGCCTCACCCATTCTTCAAAAGGGGCCAACTTCAGTTGGCGCGTGCACCAGCGCGTGTTGGGGTTAGGCAGGAAGTGATTGTATTGACGAAGCCAGAAGGTGAAGTTGCGTTTGGGGTTTAGCCGAGCAATCGGTTTACCCAGAAAGCCCTCGAGCTTGCCTAAGAATTCCTCAACCTCCGGCAGCTCTTCGCCGGTGTCGGTGAAGAAGTACTCGATATCGAGCTCTGGATGGCGGTCGCGCATGTAGACCGCTAACGCGGCGCTGTCCTTGCCGCCAGAAATCCCCAGAACGTGCCGTTCAGCCATTGGCCGCCTCCTTATCGATAGAGGCCAGCTTCATTCCAGCTTTGGCCAAGATGGCCAACAACACTTCCGTCTCCAAACCTTGTCCTTCCAGCATAGAGGCGATCTCTTCGGCCTTGGTCTCCACTGTCTGGCGGTGTCGATCCGCGATCGCAAACGATCGCGAGATCATCTTGGTGTCTGAGCCAGCGCCGATGACAACAGCGATCGCCTCGCTGTGCGCTTTACGCCCCTGCACTCCCACGAAGGCCTCAGCCTCACGGAAGCGCCGGGCGAACTTCGCTAACTCCAAGATTGCCGCGTCGATGTGTCGATCAACCCAGTCGCGCGGCGGCTTCTCGGCCGCCAAACTTAGGATGCCTTCGAGAGAGGTTCGCGTGCCATCGAAGTTGGCCAGACGTGTCGCAAAGGCATCCAACCGGAGATCGCCTGAGACGCCGGAAACAGAGCGAGCGCGCTCGCGCAAGGCTTCGAGATCATTGCGGCTCACGTCAAGTGCCTCGAGCATCTTGCCCTCTACCTCAGCGAGCATCTTTCCATATGCACCGGCAAGCTCCTGCAGCGGTCCGCGCAGAGCCTCCACATAGCCCCTGCCGTCAGCGGCATTGAGTAGCGAGGCCAGATCGACAAACAAGACTTTGTGTGGGTCGCTGGCCTTCAAGAGCATGTCGCGCATGGCCTTGGCCGTCTCCCCCAAGCGCTGTGTCCTTCGCGCCCACTCAGGAAGGTTGAAAACCATTGCCACTAGACCGCGCGCAGCTTCTAGCGGATCGGCCGCGCCCGCGTTCTCGCCGATTTCGGCCAGTAGCTTCGAGATGCCGTCGAGTATGCGAGATTTATCCTCGTCGATAGCTACCCAACGGAGCGAGAAGCGGTCGGGATCTTGGAGGCACTCGTCGATATCAAAGTCGGTGAGTCGGGGTACGAACATAGCGTCTTTGTAGACTGCGATGTTCGCCTTGTGGGCAAGCATGAAAGCAGTGAGGATCACCGGCTGTATGCCTTGTTTCATGCCGAAGGGCGGCGCACTCCACAGAGCATAGATTTCATGTGCCCCCACGCGAGCGTTGGTGTCCGAGAAAAGAACTCTAGTCGCTTCCCATAGCGGCTCAAAACCACTAGCGAACCCACTGCCAGGCTGCACGAAGCGCCAAGCTCCAGAAGGATCCTGCCTATGCAGTTCGGTGCTCCTAAGCAACGTCTCGTAGAGTCCGCGCTCGGCTGGGAAGCCTTCGAAGCCTAATGCTTCTTGGGCTTCGGCATTGACCATTGCATGCAGCAGGTCTCGGCGGGCCTTCACGCTGTTGCTCGAGATAGAGTCGCGATTAACTAGCTCGCTCCACACTGGGGGTGACGCGCTGAAAAGCTCCTCGGCAAGTTGGGAGGCCACGGGCGAGAGCTTCGAACCAAGCTCGACGATTTGGTCAGTCCCGTCGTGCCACTTTGCCAGCGACACTGCGGCTTGGAGCTGATCTTCCAGATCGGCCCGCGTCGCAGCCAAGCGTGCGTAGACCTCGCGGCGGGCCACAGCGTCGCCGGAAAGCTCATGGCGCTTCTTGACTTGCTCCAAGGCCACTAGCTCGGCAGAGAGCTCGGCAATGCGGGCATGGTTGGTGGGAATGCCCACCATCACCGGCCAGGGCCGCAACTTCGAGCAGGCTTGCGCACGCTGGCGCGCGACACGCGGGCTCATGCCTTTGCTGGGCAAAGCCAAGATGAAGGTTCCGAACTCTCCCTTGCGCGGGTGAAAGTCGGCGGCGATCTTCTCTGCTTGCTCTATGCTGCACAGCGATAGCTCCATCCAGCGCATCGAGCCCGTCTCGTGGTAGTGCCGCTTGGCCACCACCGGGTGCATGCCCATGAGCTGCGCTAGGCTCGCATAATCGACACCCGACGACGCAGCCAAGGCCTCCGCTATGGCCGCGTCAATGTCGAAGTCGCTCCCTTCGAAGATCGACCAGGCCCCGGTGTAGCTCTTGTAAAGCGCAACCTTGAGAGTAGAGAGCTTTTGCAGCGCGGCGTCTAGTTCCTCGCGTGTCTTGTCATAGAACAGTGCGCCTATGACCGCAGCGTCGGCCGCCAGGCCCGATCCGTTTCGGAAAAGGTCGATTACCGCGATGCTCTTAATCAAATCCACCAACAGCGGATCACCAGCCTTGGCCTCCGCCCGTTCCACAGCTTCGACCGCCTGCGACCAGCGATGTCCGTCGGGGGAGGCTAGGATCGCAGGCTCTAGATTAGAACGCAGATAGTCCCAGTAGTCGCTCGGACGATACCAACTCGCCTCGCTGAAGACGGTCGAGTTCAGATAGGCGCGAAAGCCGTAGGGCTCGACCGACGACAGAAAACCAAAGGTGCTACGTTCGTTTTGGCCAAACTGCCTTTTGGAGATCGGCCCCAGCATGGCAGCCATAGCCGGATGCAGCGGCCAGCATGCGGCCAACGCCTTGGCGAAGTCTTGGCCTACTGCAGGTCGGCGCGAGCGGATCGCCTCGGCAATGGCCTTGGAAGCCTCAAGCATGCAATCGGGGCGGATCTTCGCCTCGATCGCACGGCCGACAAGCTCGACAACCTCGTCACTCGCAGCCACGAAGGGCAAATCGACGTAGCGGCCTTGGACCTTCGCCCAGTCGTCGCGGGTGTCGATACCCAGGCGTGCGGAATACTGAGCGAAGGATTGGTGCAGTACGCCGACGACCACTAGACGGCCGCCGGAGCGCGCGGCAGCTTCGGCGAGTTCCTGGAAAAAGTAGACATCATCCCCAGAGCCCAAGGCAGAGGCCTCCAAGAACTTGCCCATCTCGTCGATGATGACCAACACGCCATCATGCGGGCGGTTCTTGGCCTCTTCGAGCAGCTCTGCGATGAGATTTTGGGCGCTGGGCTTGCTCCGGCCGTCAACGGCCTTGCCCTGCGCTCGGCGCAGCGCAGTTTGAAGCTCCGCCACAACGCTACCGCGACGGCCAACGGCTGGGACGATCAACCAGCCTTTGCTGACGGGAAACGCTTTATCGAAAAAGGGGTTGGAATCCAAGCACAAGGCTTCGCGCGCCCTCGCCCGAAGATTACTATCGGGATGCAGCGCACTCGCCAGCGCGACGGCCAACGAACTTTTGCCACCGCCAAATGGGCCCGTCCAGGTGAAGCAACGTTGGTTTGTGCCAGCAAGCTGCTTGGACATACCATCGACCACTGATACCGCTGTCGCGTGACAGATGTATCCAGCGAGGGCATCGACGCGACCGATGTCAGCATCGACGCGGATAGAGCGCTGGTATTGGCGAGAAATCTGTACGATGTCCGACAGAGCCTCTCGTTTCTTGTCAGTCATAAGCGCGCCTGATCATATTCTTGATGTCTTCCTTGGACAGGTCTTTCCGATGAACTTGGCGAAGGCCAGCCGAGTCGGTCCACTCGAGCTTGCGCCCGGTGAAATCTGAGAGAGAAATCAATCGTTGGGCAATCGACTCCTCGTCGAGCTTGAAAACTCGTCCCGGCGAGCCCTCCGCGTAGGCCACGGTCTCGAAGGCCAGCGAACTTTGCCCCTCTGCCTCTCGATTCCAGAAGTCGACCAAGGCATAGGCAAATATGCCGTTATGCAGCGAAGCTTTTGGGCCGCGGCGAAAAGCATATTGGCTCTTGTGGACCTCTTGCAGCAACCCCAACTCACCCAAGAGAGGTTCTGCAAAATCCTCGGGGGAGCCGCCTGCTGCGCGCGGTGCGTAACTACGAAGACACGTCTCCAAGTCACGCGAGATCGTAGAGACTGACAGCCGATGCTTTGGATCGAGTTCCCGCGCGTAGCGCGCCAAAGGCTCTTCAAGCTCTTGGCGGGTGAAAGTCGGGGCCGTCACATGGTTAAACAGCCAATGCCAAGTTGTAGAGCGAAAACAACGGCCTGCTAGCTGCCAATGGGCAAGCCATGCTGTCGAGGGACTTTCAGCATACGGATCGAGCCCCCCGCCACGCAAAATATCCTTGGCCAGACCACTAATGCGAAAATTATCGCCGTCCTCGAACATTACGCCACACGCCAAGGCCCAATGGCGAATTGAGGCCACCATATTTTTGCCTACCCCGAACTCTGCAATGGCCCTATCTTCAGCAAATATTGATTTGCGAATTACCCCATCACCAACAGCTTGGTCGAATACTTTCTTAAGCCACATTTGGCGCAGAGGAAAAGTCTCGTGGCCCGAAAAGTGTGCAGGCTTTCCTCGATTAAATTTGGAGACAGTATTCATTCGATCATTTTAGCGCGCTTAGTCGAACTGGTGAACTTCACCAGTTCAAATCTTTCAGCCAATTCAACCGGAATACGACACCTCATCGAGAACCCATTTATGCGGTCAGATGAATCACCACCAAAAACAGTAATGCACGAACCTACATGACCCACTCAGGCTTAGAGCGTCCCGAATGCGTGCGCCGGCTACAACTGCTGATGGCAGCATAGTTCCTTCACCAATCAATAGTTCGACTTGAACCCCAAAACGTAATCAAGATTGATAAATGGCTGCACCACCATGAACAGATTCAGCCCAAGGCGCTATCATCACTAACCAAACAGGTTTTTCGCTCGGGAGTCATTGATGAAATTCGCGTACACATGGCGTACACAAAACCCAGAAAACAAAAAAGCCGCTTCGAAAAGCGGCTTAAGCTCTTGATTTTAATGGTGCCCCCGAACGGAATCGAACCGCTACCTGATGATTACAAATCAACTGCACGACCTTCATGCTACGGGGGCCCGTGGCAACGGGGGCGGATTATAGCCCGAGTGACCGCACTATAGACATGAGCACACTAACCAATCCCTCCGAAATCGCCCGCGAAACCCTGCGCCTGCTGGCCTCCCGCCGCACACCGCCGACTCCGGACAATTACCTGACCATCTATCACGAGATCGCTGGCATCAAGCCGAGCGCCGAGGCGTTCCCGGAAAAGCAGTTGCGCTTGCTTAGCAACGCACTGCCCAAAGCCACCGCAGAGCAGCTTCGCCTGGCCCGCCATCTTGACGAAGCCGTCCAGAAGGCCAACTGGGACGACTACCGGAACCATTTGGTCGAGTTCATCACTGCACTGACCGAAAGCCAGAAACTGGCCTGGGCGGAACTGATCGGCAACCTCGTCCAGCAATGGGATGCCAAGCACGTCGGCCTGACCACAGCCCGCAAGCGGGAATCGCTTGAACATATCCTGAAAACGGCTGGAGCCAACCCGGAAACACTGTTCAACCGCCTGCAAAATCTGATGCGCTCCTGGGGGCAGGGACAGGACAAAGGCGAGGAAGCGACAACGCCCTCCTCCGAAAACACCCAAGCCCCAGCCGAACGCGCCCCGGCCACCCATGCCAGCGACCTGCTGCCGGAATTGCGCGAATTGTTCGCGTTCACGCTGGAAACCGCCATTGCAACCCAGTTGATGGAGTCGCCGCAGTTATCAGCCGACGCCAAGGTATTGGCCAAGGATATCCGCCAAGCGGTCAGCCTGACCCAATTGCAGGACTTCCTCGCCCGCCTGAAGCGCTTTGCCTTCAAGCTCGAACTGCTGGCTGAAGACCAGGCCGAACTGCGCCGCAGCCTGCTCAGTTTGTTGCGTCTGCTGGTCGAGAACGTCACCGAACTGGTCATTGACGACCACTGGCTGCACGGCCAGATCGATGTAGTGCGCGACATCATCGACAAGCCGCTGTCACAACGGGCGATCGACGACGCAGAACGGCGCCTGAAGGAAGTTCTGTTCAAGCAGAGCCAGTTGAAACTCAGCCTTGAGGAGACCAAGACCGCCCTCAAACACATGCTGACCGGTTTTGTCGACCAACTGGCCAATTTTGCCGACGCTACATCCGACTACCACAACAAGATCGAAACCTATGCCGGCAAGATCAGCGCCGCCAAGGACATTTCCGAACTGGACAACGTGCTCGGCGAGGTAATGCGCGAAACTCGCAACATCCAGATCAACGCCCAGCGTTCGCACGACGACTTGCGCGCCACCCAGCAGCGGGTCAAGGAATCGGAGGAGCGGATCCGCGAACTGGAACGCGAACTGGAAGCCACCAGCAATCTGGTGCGCTATGACCAGCTGACCGGCGCCCTCAACCGGCGCGGCCTGGACGAAATGTTCAGCAAGGAAATTGCCCGCGCCCAGCGCCACGACACGATACTTTGCGTCGGCCTGCTCGACATCGACAACTTCAAGAAACTCAACGACTCCCTCGGTCACAAGGCCGGCGATGACGCCCTTGTGCACCTGGCCACCGTCTGTCGCGACACACTACGCCCGCAGGACACGGTCGCCCGCTACGGCGGCGAAGAATTCATCATCCTGCTCCCGGAAACGCCGCTCGACGATGCCACCAGCGTATTGACCCGCCTGCAACGCGAATTGACCCGCAAGTTCTTCCTACATGACAACGAGAAGGTGCTGATCACCTTTAGCGCCGGCGTCACCCAGATGACGCCTGACGACACCCAGGCCAGCGTCATCAAGCGAGCCGACGAGGCCATGTACGAAGCCAAGAAGAGCGGCAAGAACCGCGTCGTCCAGGCGCCCTGACGATGTCCAATCCGCTGAGCGACCTCGCTGACTGCACGCAGCAACTGGCCCTGACACCCCACGACGGCAAGCTGTGGTGCCGGGTCGGCTTTCTCTACTTGAAAGTGCACGAGATCGAGGAGGCGCTCAACACTTTCCTGGCCGCCCAACAGATCTCCCCTGGCCTGAGCGACACCCACTACGGTGAGTCCATCGCCCGCTTGAAGCTCGGCGAGCCGGAGGCGGCAATGGCCGCCCTGGTCCGCGCCATGCAACTGGCGCCGCACGACCAGCGCCTGTTCTCGGCCTATGCCTACCTGTGCCAGGCCACCGGCCAGGCGCCGGCCACGGTACTGGCCGCTTATCGCGACTGGGGCCGGCGCTTTGCCGACCCGCTGAAGCCGGCCAAGCGCGAATCCTGCGGTCGACGCCCGGAAAACGGCAAAATCCGCATTGGCTACCTGTCGGCCGATTTCCGCCAGCATGCGCTGATGAGCTTCTTCAACCCGGTCCTCACCCACCACGACCGCAGCCGTTTCGAGATCATCGCCTTCTTCGCCGGCACAGCGGATGAACGCACCGCCGATATCCGCCGCCGCTTCGACCACTGGAACGACGTCGCCCGGCTGAACGACGCCGAACTGGCGACGCTGATCCGCCGGCGCGGCATCGACCTGCTGGTTGACCTGTCCGGCCATACCGACGGCAGCCGCCTGCTCGCCGTCGCCCGCCAGCCGGCCCCGGTGCAACTAACCTGGTACGGCTACAACGGCAGCACCGGCCTGAGCGCCATCGACGGCCGGCTGACCGACGCCGTCATGGACCCGCCAGGCAACGAAGCCTGGTCGGTCGAGCCGCTCATCCGACTGCCGCACTTCGCCTGTTTCGAGTCGCCAGACGAGGCCCCCGAACCTGGCCCGGCGCCCTGCCTGGCCAACGGTTATATCACCTTCGGGTCGCTGAACAACGCCCAGAAGCTGTCGCCGGCGACGCTGCGCAGTTGGGGCGAATTGCTGCACGCCGTGCCGCGCTCCCGGCTGCTCTTGATCGGCCCGCACGCGCCGACCACCGGCCAGGCCCTGGCCGACCACCTGCTCACCCGACTGGCCGCCAGCGGCATTCCCGTCGACCGGGTCGACCTGCTGCCGCAGCAGTCGCTGGCCGATTTTCTGGCGCTGGGCCGGCGCATCGACATCGCCCTCGAACCCTTCCCGCTATCCGGCGCGGTGACCACCGCCCAGGCGCTGTGGCTGGGCCTGCCCTGCGTCGCGCTGGCCGGCCGCCTACCGGCCGAACGGGCCGCCGCCGCCATCCTGGCCGCCGCCAGCCAAGCACAATGGATCGCCACGACCACAGCCGATTACCTGCGGCTGGCCGGCGAGCTGGCCGCCGCCCCCGAACAACTGGCAGAAATCCGGGCCGGCCTGCGCCCGGCTTTGCGGACCTCACCCTTGCTCGACCACGCCGGTTTTACCCGTCAACTGGAAGCCTGTTTCCTCCAGTTGCTGGCCGGCTCGCCATGCTGATTGACCCGGCCGGTCAGGCCCTGCTCGCGGCCGGCGACCACGCCAGAGCGGTGCGCCACTTCAGTTCGCTTGCTGCCCTCGACCCGAACGCCCCGGCCGCCAGCCTCGGTCTTGCCCTGGCCCTGGCCGCCACCGGCCGCTTCAGCGAAGCGGAAGTCGCCATCGCCCACGCCCGCAACCTGGCCCCGACCAGCATCGACCTGCTCGCCGCCCAAGCCAACCTGTACGAGCAGATGGGCGACCAGGCCAAGGCGCTGCAAGGCTATCTCGACCTGCTGACCAGGGACCCGAACCACCTGCCGGCCGCCCACAACCTGGGCAGTCTGCTCTACCGCCTCGGCTATTTCGCCGAAGCGGCGCAGCAACACCGGGAAACTGTCCGCCGCCACCCGCAGTCGTTTGCCACCTGGCGCGACCTTGGCCAGGCGCTGGTCGCCGGCGGCCAGCTCGACGCCGGCATCGATGCACTGGCCAAGGCCTGCCAACTGGCGCCGAACGAGCGCGACAATCGCTTCGCCCACGGCCTGGCCCTGCTGTGTGCCGGGCGCTGGGCCGAGGGCTGGCCGCTCTACGAAGCGCGCTGGCAGCCCGGCGAAGCGCCGCCCGGCCTGCCCGGCGTACCCACCTGGCAGGGCGAAGCCTTGACCGGCAAGCATCTGGTCGTTTTTGCCGAGCAAGGCTACGGCGACACCCTGATGTTCTGCCGCTATTTGCCGCTGCTCGCCGGGTTAACCGCAGCACTTTCGGTCGTCGTGCCGGCGCCACTGGTCAAGTTGCTGCGCGCCAGCTTTCCTGACCTCGCCATCGACAGTCGGCCGACGGCCGGCGCGGCGGCGCACTACAGCATCACCCTGGGCTCGCTGCCGCTGCGCTTCCTGGCACTTGGCCAGGCGACACCGCCCCGCCCCGGCCGCTACCTGCAGCCCTCGCCGACCGCCCGGGCTGCCGCCGCCGCGCTGCTACCCGAAGACGCCACCGGCCTCGGCCTGACCTGGCGCGGCCAGCCGCGCTATGCCAGCAACCGCGGACGCTCGCTCGACCTTCCCGCCCTGCTCGCCCGCTCGCCACAGCCAGAGGGGCGCCATTACGCCTTCCAGCCGGACATCAGTGCCGCCGAGCAGGCGCTGCTGGCACAACGCGGCGACACGGACCTGGCGCCGCACTTGCCCGACTTCGACCATTCCGCCGCCCTGCTCGAACGCCTCGGCGGCCTGCTCACCGTCGATACCGCGATGGCCCACCTGGCCGGCGGCCTAGCCCTGCCCTGCCACATCGCCCACCGTAGAGAAGGCGAATGGCGCTGGGGCACCGACGGCCGGGGCAGCGCCTGGTATGAAAAATGCTGGCTTTTGGAGAATTGCGACCGATAACCCTGTCCGGAAAAAAAGCGTCCATGTCCACACCCGCACTCGCTTTCATCACCAATACCGCCGAGTTGTACAACCATTACAGCGCCGTCTGGAAACTGCTGCCGGCCGGCAGCTTCGAGGTCATCGCCGGCGGCATCGAGGAAAAACCGGAGGACATCCGCGATTTCATCGCCAGCAAAGGCTACCCCTGCCGCACGCTGGCCGAAACCATGGCCGAAGGGCGCCGCTACCGCCACCTGGTGTCGCACCACCCGTTCATGTCGAACGAACTGCCCGGCCTCAACGTGCTGGCCGACAAGCAAATCCGCTTCATGTACGGGCTGGGCAAGGCCGGCTGGAATTTCGGCAACTGGAATTCGGTGTACGACGCCATTCTCTGTTTCGGCCCCTACCAGCGCGCCGAACTGGAAAAAGTCAGCAAGGCGACACTGATCGAAATGGGCTACCCGCGCTTCGACAGCTTCTTCGACGGCAGCTTTTCGCGCGAAGCAACCTTGCAACGCTACAACTGCGACGCCGGGCGCAAGACCATCGTCTGGCTGCCGACCTGGAGCGACCTGGCGTCGATCAGCCGCTACCAGGACTGCATCGCCATGCTCGGGCTGCGCTTCAACATCATCGTCAAGCTGCACCCCTTCATGCGCCACCAGTGCCCGGCAGAAACTGCCGCCCTGCAGGCGCTGCCGTTCAACGCGGTGATCGACGAGCCGATCGACAACGTCGCCCTCTACCAGGCAGCCGATTTCATCTTCGCCGACTACGGCGGGCCGATGTTCGGCGCCCTGTATACCGATCGCAACCTGCTGCTGTTCAACCTGCCGGAAGCCGACAACCACCGCTTCCTCGGCGCCACCTCACCGGACATGCTGATCCGCAAACTGATCCCCAGCATCTCGACGCCGGACCAGACGGAAATCTGGAACCTGCTGCGCAACGACCAGTTGTGGGAAGAACAGAAGCGCATCCGGGCCGAACTGCGCCGCCAGCTATTCGCCCCCTATTACGGCTTCTCGGCCCGCGTCGCCGCCGATTGTCTGGCCAACCTGGACACCATCCTGGCCCTCCAGGCCAAGGGGAAATAAGCCATGGTGGTCTGGCTGATCGGCCTCTCCGGCGCTGGCAAAACCACCGTCGGCAAGTCCTTGCTCGCCCGCTGGCGCCAAACCGCGCCGAATACGATGATGGTCGATGGCGACGCCGTGCGCGCCCTGTTCGCCAGCGTCGGCCAGGAAGCCAGCCACGGCATGGCCGGCCGGCGGACCAACGCCGAACGCACCATCGCCTTGTGCGAATGGCTTGATAGTCAGGGCATGAACGTCATCTGCTGCCAGTTGTCGATTTTCGAGGAACTGCGCCAGGCCCACCGGCAGCGCGTTTCAGGCTATTGCGAAGTGTGGCTGAATATTCCATTGGCGGTTGCGGTCGACCGCGACACCAAGCAGATTTATGCCCGCGCCCTGGCTGGCGAGATGCAGGAAGTGGTCGGCGTGGACATCCCGTTCCCGACGCCGCAACGGCCCGACCTAGTGCTCGACAGTTCCGGCCAGGCCGGCAGCCCGGACGAGTTGGCCAGGCAGATCCTTCGCCACCTGGGCCTAGACCATGACTGAGCCGCGCTACCCGTGGGCCAGCGGCGACTATCTCGAGCTACGCCCGAACTACTCCTACGCCGACTGCCTGGCCGACGATTTCCCGGCCGCCTGGGCGGCCAGCCGCCGGCAGGCGCTGGCCCAACTCGGATCGCCGGCCGGCCAGACGCCGCTGCCGACCGCCGTCGCCGACGCCGAGCGCGATGCCTGGCCGATTGACGACCTGCTCGCCGCCTTGCGCCTGGGTTTGGGCGAAACCGGCCGGCTGCCGGCAACCACCCGGCGCCGGCTCGATTTCCTGGTACAGCGCTTCGAAGCCGGCAAACGACTGTACGCCGTCTATCGCGGCGCGGAACTGCGCGGCGATACGGCCAGCGACTACCGCGACCTGTCGCGCTATGTCCGCTTCGGCGAAGTCCTGCTCATCGCTTGGCAGCGCGATGCCTGCCTGAGCGACCTGAACGCCTTGTTGAAACTTTCCGACCTGCTGTGCGCCCACGCCGAGACCATAGCCCCGGACTGGCGCGGCCGCGCCGCCGCCGTGCTGGCCGGCGAAGCCACCGCCATGGCCGGGTTGGCCGCCCGCAAGGAGGTCGCATGGACCGTCTGAACGGCGTCCTGATCCTCGCCGCGCGCACCGCGCGCAGCCGCGCCTACCTGCAAACCATGAGCGCCGCCGGTCTGGCCGCCGACCTGCTGATCTACGGCCCGCCGGCCGCCGAACAAGTCACCGCGGCGACGCCGCGCGCTGACCGGCCCCGCCTCGGCGACCTGCTGCTGCCCGATGTCGACCGGCCGCTGGCCGCCTCGGCCGAGGGGCCGGGCTGGCAAATCGACCAAATCGATGACAGCGACCTGCGCGCACCGGCAATCCTTGCCGCCATTGCCGCCCGCGCGCCACGCCTGCTGGTCTTTTCCGGCTATCCGGCGCAGCTGGTGCCGGGCCAACTGATCGCCCGCTGGCCGGTGCTGCACGTACACGGCGGTGCGCTGCCCGATTACCGCGGCAGCACCACCATCTATTACAGCCTGCTCAACGACCGGCGCCCGGCCGTCACCGCGCTGCTGGTCGATGGCGAAATCGACACCGGCAGCGTCGTCGACCGCAAGACTTACCCGATGCCGCTGGCAGGCGTCGATATCGACTACATCTACGACAGCGCGTTGCGCGCCGACCTGCTCGCCCATTGCCTGCGCCACTGGCAGCAGCATGGCTGCCTGCCGCCGGCGCAGCCGCAAAGCGGCGACGGGCGCAGCTACTACGTCATCCATCCGCTGCTCAAGCGCCTGGCGCTGCTCGGGCGCCATGCCGATTCCGGAGAAGCCGCATGAATCCACTCCCCGCCACCGACGGCCAATCCAAGGCCGAAGTGCTGGCCCGCCTGACGCCGCTGGTCAGCAGCGCGACCATCCTGCCGCTGCATTACTTCAGCGTCGCCGACTGGCAGGCCGAGCGGAGCGGCGTCGAACGGGCGGTCAATGAGCGTTTTTCGCCTCAACTCGCCGGGCAAACCCTGATCGTGCGCAGCAGTTCGCGCCGCGAGGACCAGGCCAGCGAATCGCTGGCCGGCTGCTTCCTATCGGTCGCCGACGTCGCCCCCGCCGACCTGGCGGCAGCCGTCGACCGGGTCATCGCCTCCTACGGCGACGGCGTCGCCGCCGACGACTTGATCTTGGTCCAGCCGATGCTGACCGCGGTCAGCCGTTCCGGCGTCGCCTTCTCGGCCGACCCCAACACCGGCGCGCCATACCGGGTGATCAATGTCAGCGAAGGCGGCGACACCGCGCAGGTCACCGGCGGCTACGGCGAAATCGCCACCTGGGTGGTCGTACCGCAGGCGCCGGTCGAGCCGCCGGCCGCGCTGCGCGGCATCCTGGCCCTGCTCGACGAACTGGAAAGCCTGCTGTCCTGGCCGGCCATCGACATCGAATTCGCTGTCGCCGGCGACATCCTCTATCTGTTGCAGGCCCGGCCACTGAAGCTGCCGGCGCAGCGCATCGAGCCTGCCGTGCACCGCCGGATGATCGAGGACATCGCCCGCCGTATCGCCGAAAAGCAGCGGCCGCACCCCTTCGTGCATGGCAAGTCGGCGGTCTATGGCGTGATGCCGGACTGGAACCCGGCCGAGATCATCGGCATCCGGCCGCGCCCGCTCGCCCTGTCGCTGTACAAGGAACTGGTCACCGACTCGACCTGGGCCTACCAGCGCCACAACTACGGCTACCACAACCTGCGCAGCCACCCGCTGATGCTGCATTTCCACGGCCAGCCCTATATCGACGTGCGGGCCAGTTTCAATTCCTTCCTGCCGCGCGACATCGACGGGGCGCTCGCCGCCCGCCTGATCGACTATTACACCGGCTGCCTGGTGGCCACGCCCAGCCTGCACGACAAGGTCGAATTCGAGATCGTCTTCTCCTGCTACACGCTGGACCTGCCGCAGCGCCTCAAAAAGCTCGACGACTTCGGCTTCTCCACCGGAGAACAGGAGCGTCTGGCCAGCAGCCTGCGCGATCTGACCAACCGCATCATCGACCCCAGCAACGGGCTGTGGCGCACCGACGAGGCCCGCCTGCACACCCTGGTCGCCCGTCACCGCGAAGTAATGGCCGCCGATTTCGACCCGGTGGAACGCATCTACTGGCTGATCGAGGACTGCAAACGCTACGGCACCCTGCCTTTCGCCGGCCTGGCCCGGGCCGGCTTCATCGCTGTGCAGATGCTGCGCTCGCTGGTCGCCACCGGCGTCTTCAGCCAGGCCGACTACAACGCCTTCATGGGCGGCCTGAATACGGTCAGCCGCCAACTCGGCCGCGACCTCGGCCATCTCGACCAGACCACTTTCCTGGCCAAGTACGGCCATTTGCGCCCGGGCACCTACGACATCCTGTCGCCGCGCTACGACGAGGCGCCGGAACTCTACTTCTCCAGCCAGGCCGGCGTGCCCGGCGGCGAACACGCCGCGCCGGCCGCCGCCTTCGCGCTGACCCTGCGCCAGTTGCGCGAGATCAGCCAGTTGCTCGGCCAGCACGGTCTGTCGCAGGATGTGGTCGGCCTGTTCGAATTCCTGCAGGCCGGCATCGAGCTGCGCGAATACGGCAAGTTCTTGTTCAGCCGCAACCTAAGCGATGCGCTGTCGCTGTTCCGCCGCTTCGGCGAAACCCACGGCTTCTCGGCCGAGGACATGTCCTACGCCGACATCCGGGTCATCCACAGCCTGCACGCCTCCTGCGCCGAGCCGCGCGACATGCTGTTGCGCAGCATCGAGCAGGGCCGCGCCCGCCACGCCGAAACCTGTGCCGTCTGGCTGCCGCCGCTGCTGACCAGGCCGGAAGACGCCTGGGCGTTCACGCTGCCGACCAGCGAACCCAATTTCATCACCCAGAAACGCATCGCCGGCCCGGTCGTCCATCATCAGGACAGCGAACGCCTCGCTGGCGCCATCGTCTTCATCCCGAGCGCCGACCCCGGCTTCGACTGGCTGTTCTCGCACCCCATCGCCGGGCTGGTCACCGCCTACGGCGGGACCAATTCGCACATGGCCATCCGCGCCTCCGAACTCGGCCTCCCAGCCGTCATCGGCGCCGGCGAAGCGCTGTTCGGCCGCTGGGAAAAGGCCCGGCTGATTCAGCTCGACTGCGCGGCGCGCAAGGTGGATATCCTGGCATGAAGCTGATCGCCGTCTCCCAACGCGTCGACATCCTGGCCGACCGCAACGAACGGCGCGACGCGCTTGACCAGCGTTACGCCCAACTGCTTGCCGCCGCCGGCTTTGCCGCCGTGCCAGTCCCGAATATCGGCTCCACGGTCGGCGCATGGCTGGCCGCGCTGCCGTTGGCCGGCATCCTGTTGAGCGGCGGCAACGATCTGGTCGAACAGGGCGGCGATGCCCCCGAGCGCGATGCCACGGAAAACGCCTTGCTGGCTTACGCCTTGGCCCATCAACTGCCGCTGGCCGGCATCTGCCGCGGCCTGCAACTCCTGGCCGTGCGTTTCGGTGCGACCCTGACCGAGATGCCGGGCCACATCGCCAGCCGCCACCCGGTCGACGGCGCCATCGGCCGCGAGGTCAACAGTTATCACCGCTGGTGTCTGGACGACACGCCGGCCGGCTGGGACGTACTGGGGCGTTGTGCCGACGGCAGCATCGAAGCCATGCGCCATACCCAGCACCCGCTGCTGGCGCTGATGTGGCACCCGGAACGGGAAAGCCGTTACCATCCCGACGACATTGCCTTGCTTGCCGAACACTGGAACCGTTCCCGATGACCACCCGCGCCCTCCTCCTCGCCGCCGGCCGCGGCAGCCGCCTTGCTCCCTACACCGACGACCGCCCGAAATGCCTGGTGCCGCTGCTCGGCCAACCGCTGCTTGAGCACCAGATCGCCGCGCTGAAGGCCGGCGGCATCACCGACATCGCCATCGTCGGCGGTTACCGCGCCGAGTGTCTGCGCCCCTATACCGACACGCTGTATGTAAACAACGACTGGAACAACAGCAACATGGTGGTGTCGCTGACCACTGCGGCCGAATGGATGCAGGCCGGCCCGACCCTGGTCTGCTACACCGACATCGTCTATGCTGCCGAAGCCGTGCGCGATCTCGCCGCCAGCCCGGCCGACCTGGCCATCACCTTCGACCCGGACTGGCAGCATCTGTGGGGTGCCCGCTTTGAAAACCCGCTCGATGACGCCGAAACCTTCCTGCGCACGCCGCAGGGTGACCTCGCCGAAATCGGCCAGCGCGCGCAAACCTATGAGCGCATCCACGGCCAGTACATGGGCCTGCTGAAATTTACGCCCGCAGGCTGGTCGACCGTAGGAAATTACCTCGCCGGCCTGCCCCGCGAGCAGGTCGCCAAGCTGGACATGACCGGGCTGCTCGCCCGCCTGCTCGCCAGCGGCACGCGCATAGCCACGGTGCCCGCGCCGTGGCCCTGGGCCGAGGCGGATCAACCCTCCGACCTGGCACTGTATGAAAACGACGGGCGTTTCGCCGCCCTGCGCGCGATGCTCGCCGCGCAGCAAACCCCACCCCAGGCCCGCCAGGAATAGACCATGTCCGACTCGCTCACGCTCAACGACGTCCTCATCGGCATCGTCCAACGCTTTCCCCGACCCTACGACCCCAACGAAGCTGCCTTGCTCGATTTCCTGCGCCAGGGTGACGAGGCTGTTTTCAACCAGGGCTGGCAGCAGCTTTGCACTGACAGCCTGAGCACCGTGGCGCTGTTCGGCTTCCTGTTCCCGGACTTCCTGGCTGCCAACAAGTCGCTGGAAGGCATGCTCAACCAGATCGCCGATCCCGAGCTGTCCTGCCCGGATTACGTGGCCGCGGTACGCCAGGCGCGGGCAGACTGGATAGCCAGCCAGAGCGACCTGACCACCAGCGACAGCCTGTTCGGCGGCCTGCTCAACGATCTGTTGAACGGCAGCGACCAACGTTCCTTCCGCCTGCTATCGCGCTACTACGTCTTCCGCGACCTGCTCGTCGCCTACCTGATCCGCCCGGATCTGTTGCCCTGGCTGAACCGCACGCTGGACATCCTGCATTGCCAGAAAAAGGCGTGGACGCTGTCCTATTGCGATGGCTACGCCTATCAAGGCTACGCCCGACTCGGCATCTGCGGCGTCAAGCCGACCGAGGAGCGTCTGGCGCGTTACGAGGTTGGCCGCTGGCTGGACGACAAGGCCGAGGTATTCGACATCGGCGCCAACAACGCCTTCCTGTCGCTTGAACTGGCGCGCCAGACCGGCTTCGTCCATGCCATCGAGTTCAACCCTTTCCTGGTCGAGATCGGCCGCAACGCGCAAACCCTGCTTGGCCAGAAGAACTGCCTAATCGAACCGGGCGATTTCCTCACCTTCCGGCCCCAGAAAAAATACGACGCGGTGTTCTCGCTGGCCAACCATTGCACCATCGACGGCAAGCTATCCACGCAGTTCGAGGATTTCATCGCCAAGATCTGGGCCATGCTGCGCGACGACGGCATTCTTTTCTTCGAGAGTCACAACGTCTTCGGCAGCGGCAGCGGCCAGGCTGGCGACGACGGCGACCTCGACGCCAAGTTCGACGTCGTCGAGCGTTACTTCAAGGTCGAGGCGCACCGCATGGTCGAGCGCTTCACCCCCCGCGACGACATCGACAAACTGTTCATCGTGCTGCGCAAGCGCCCCTACAACCGGCAGGCTGTGCGGCAGTTCTCGCTGGCCTACGCCAAACAGCATTATCAGTTCGTTTCGCCTGCCGCATGAGCCTCACCGACACCGTTCTCATCCACGCCAGCGCCGACGTACAAAGTCCGCACATCGGCCCCGGCACACGCATCTGGCAAAACGTGGTAGTGCTACCCGGTGCAGTAACCGGCGCCGACTGCAACCTGTGCGCCGGCTGTTTCGTCGAGAACGACGTCGTACTCGGTGACCGGGTCACGCTGAAGAACGGCGTCTACCTGTGGGACGGCCTGCGCCTCGCCGACGACGTGTTTGTCGGCCCCAATGCCACCTTCTGCAACGACCCGCTGCCGCGCAGCCGCAACCCGGCGTTCCAGCCGCTCGGTGTTGTCGTTGAAGCCGGCGCCAGCATCGGCGCCAACGCCACCATCCTGGCCGGCCTCACCATCGGCGCCGGCGCCATGGTCGGTGCCGGCGCCGTGGTCACCCGCGACGTGCCGCCGCGCGCGGTGGTCGCCGGCAACCCGGCGCGCATCCTGCGCTATCTGGAGTAGAACCATGTCCCTGCAAGACTGCCGCATCATCGAATTGCCCAAAATCTGTGACGCCCGCGGCAACCTGACTTTCGTCGAGAACAACCGCCACATCCCCTTCGAGATCAAGCGCGTCTACTACCTCTACGACGTGCCCGGCGGCGCCCACCGCGCCGCACACGGCCACCGTCACCTGCACCAGTTCATGATCGCGATGTCGGGCAGCTTCGACGTCAATCTGGAAGATGGCTTCGACAAGGGCAAATTTCACCTCAACCGCTCCTACTACGGCCTCTATATCCCGCCGATGATGTGGCGCGACCTCGACAACTTCTCGTCCGGCGCCGTGTGCATGGTGCTCGCCTCCGACTTCTACGACGAGGGCGACTACTTCCGCGACTACGACGAATTCCTCCGCGCCGCCCACGCCCAGCCCCGATGAACCGCCCCTTCCTCGACCTGACCACCCTGCACGCCGACCTGCGCGAGGAATTGCTCGCTGCCTGCGCCCGCGTCATCGACGGCGGCCAATACATCCTTGGCGAGGAATGCCGGCAGTTCGAGGCCGAATTCGCCGCCTTCTGCGGTGCCCGTCACTGCCTGGGCGTCGGCAACGGACTCGACGCGCTGCACCTGATCCTGCGCGCCCTCGACATCGGCCCCGGCGACGAGGTCATCGTGCCGGCCCATACCTTCATCGCCACCTGGCTGGCAGTCAGCTACTGCGGCGCCAAGCCCGTTCCGGTCGACGTGCTCGGCGAAACCGCCAACCTCGACCCAACCCGCATCGAAGCCGCCATCACGGCCCGCACGCGCGCCATCATCGCCGTCCATCTCTACGGCCAGCCGGCCGACATGGACGCCATCAACACCATCGCTACCCGCCACGGCCTGCGCGTCGTCGAGGACGCGGCGCAGGCACACGGCGCGCGCTACCGCGGCCGTCCGGTGGGCACCCTGGGCGACGCCGCCGCCTTCAGCTTCTACCCCGGCAAGAACCTCGGCGCACTGGGCGACGGCGGCGCCGTCACCTGCGCCGACGACACGCTCGCCGCACGCATCGCCAGCCTGCGCAACTACGGTTCGCCGCGCAAATATTTCAGCGAGGTACGCGGCTACAACTCCCGTCTCGATGAATTGCAGGCGGCCATCCTGCGCGTCAAGCTGCCGCATCTTTCCGCCTGGAACGAACAGCGCCGCGCCATCGCTGCGGTCTATCTCGAGCGCTTGCGCGACATCCCTGGCGTGCAATTGCCGGTCGTTGCCGACGGCTGCCTGCCGGTCTGGCACCTGTTCACAATATCCTGCGGTCAACGCGAAAAACTGGCCGAAAAGTTGACCGCCGCCGGTATCGGCAACGCCCTGCACTATCCCCTGCCGCCGCATCTGCAACAGGCCTACGCCGACCTCGGCATCGCCCCCGGCAGCTACCCGGAAGCCGAACGGATCAGCGGCGAAACCCTGAGCCTGCCCATCGACCCCACGATGAGCGCCGCCGACGCCGACGCCGTCGCCGACGCCGTCATCGACACCCTTGCCCAACTGGAAGCCCGGCCATGAGCACTCCGCTGATTACCGTCCTCATCCCGTCGTACAACTACCGCGAATATCTCGGCCCGGCCATCGAGTCCATCCTCGCGCAAACCTTTGATGACTGGGAATTGCTCATCGTCGACGACGCTTCGACCGACGGCAGCCAGGAACTCATCAACGACTATGTCGCCCGCCACCCGGACAAGATCCGCGCCGTCTTCCTGGAAACCAATGGCGGCCAGGTGCGCTCGCAGAACACCGGCCTGGCCATGGCACGTGGCAAATACCTGGCCCTGCTCGGTTCCGACGACATCGCCGCACCACATCGTCTGGCCGAAACCGCCGCCCTGCTCGAAGCCGACCCGACGCTGGGCGCCGTCTTCTCCCGCGTCGATTACATCGATGCCGACGGGCGTTACATCGCCGCGCCAGGCATGCCGTTCAACGACAATTTCAGCAACATCCGCCAGCGCCTGCTGGTCGGCAATTTCATCAACGCCCCGTCGGCCACCCTGAACGTCGCCGCCATGCGCAAGATCGGCGGCTGGAACACCGCCTACTCGCAGGTCGAGGACTACGACCTCTGGCTGCGCCTGCTCGACGAACACGAAATCCGGCGCAGCGATTCGATCTGGACGCACTACCGCCTGCACGAACGCAGCCTGAGCATGGCCAAGAACGGCAACCCGCATTTCCGCATGCGCTACGAGATGGTCATCTGCGCGCTGGCCGCGCTGCGCCGCTGGCCGCTCGACAAGCTGTACGACCTGCCGCCCCTGGCCACCAGCGAACGCAAGGCGAGCGAGGCGGCGGCCCTGCTCGACCTGGCCAGGCGCTGCCAGGGACTGGACCGCCACTACTTCGGCGGCCCCTACCTGGCCACCGCCGACATCTACACGCTGGCCCTGCGCGCCCAACTGATCGACCCGGCCAACGGCGAAGCGGCGGCCATGCTGCGCCGGGTGTACCAAGCCCTGGGCGATGCGCCGCGCGCCGCCGGCCTGCCCGGCATCGCCTACGCCGACTGGCAGAAACGCCAGGCCATGCTGCCGCCGCGCCTGAGCGAATCCGGCAACCGGCGCAGCGTCTCCTTCATCATCTGCAGCCACCGGCCGGAAATGCTGCAAAAAACGCTGGCTTCGATCAAGCCGCGACTGAGTGCGCTCGCCGCCGAATACATCTGCATCGACGACGCCCGTTCGCTGGCCGAAGGCTACAACCGGGGGATCAAGCAGGCGACCGGCGACATCCTGGTCTTCTGCCACCACGATATCGAGATCGTCTCGCCGGATTTCGAGGCGCGCCTGCTCGAAGCCATTGCTGCCTACGACGTGGTCGGCCTGGCCGGCACCTCGCGCCTGCAATCGCCGACCTGGCTCGATTCCGGCCCGCCCTGGCTGCACGGCCAGGTGGTCTACCCGGCCGGCGACGGCTACGTGCTCAATATATTCGGCGATAGCGCCTTCGAACTGTTCGGCGGCCTTGAAGCCGTCGACGGCTATTTCTTCGCGGTGCGCCGCGAGGTAGTGCAGAAGGTCGAGTTCGACGCCGACACTTTCGACGGCTTTCATCTCTACGATCTCGATTTCACCTACCGCTGCCATCTGGCCGGTTTTTCCGTCGGCATCGCCAACCGGTTGTACATCGTCCACGACTCGGCCGGCAATTACGATGCCTCGTGGGAAATGCACGCCAAACGCTTCTGCGACAAGTTTGCCGGCCAGGGCATCCGCTACAGCAAGGCCTTCCAGTTCCGGCCGGCCAGCCTGG
>Ga0316605_10000204_pt1 | contig 52124 bp, 42 predicted proteins | sample OWC_soil_day20_n_FD_207666 | JGI IMG/M metagenome (GOLD analysis project Ga0316605, IMG submission 207666) | Wetland soil microbial communities from Old Woman Creek delta, Ohio, United States - OWC_soil_day20_noCT | ecosystem: Environmental > Terrestrial > Soil > Wetlands | place: USA: Ohio...
CACGCCCCAATCCAGGATGACCTTGCCGCTCTGCCCGCTGCGCATGGCGTCGAAGCCTTTCTGGAAGTCGTCGATGCTGAAGCGGTGGGTGATGACTGGGGTGATGTCCAGGCCGCTCTGGATCATGGCGGCCATCTTGTACCAGGTCTCGAACATCTCCCGGCCGTAGATCCCCTTCAGGATGAGCCCCTTGAAGATCACCTGGCTCCAGTCCACGGCGCAGTCGCCGGGGAGGATGCCCAGCAACGCGATGCGGCCGCCGTGGTGCATGGCCTCCAGCATGGATTCGAAGGCGTTGCGGTTGCCGCTCATCTCCAGGCCCACATCAAACCCCTCGGTCATGCCCAGGTCCTTCATGACCTCGGGCAGCGCCTTCTTCGTGGGGTTCACGGCCACCGTGGCGCCCATCTTCCGGGCCAGGTCCAGGCGGTACTCGTTCACATCGGTGATGACGATGTGTCGGGCGCCCACGTGCTTGGCGATGGCCACGGCCATGATGCCGATGGGACCCGCACCGGTGATCAGCACGTCCTCGCCCACCATGTCGAAGCTGAGGGCCGTGTGGGCGGCGTTGCCGTAGGGATCGAAGATGGAGGCCACCTCGTCCGGCACGTTGTCGGGCACCTTGAACACGTTGAAGGCGGGAATGGACAGGTACTCCGCGAACGAACCCGTGCGGTTCACGCCCACGCCCACGGTGTTGCGGCACAGGTGGCGCTTGCCCGCGCGGCAGTTCCGGCAGTGGCCGCAGGTGATGTGCCCTTCCCCGCTGACGCGATCTCCGGGCTTGTAGCCTTCCACCTCCGCGCCCACCTTCTCGATGACGCCGAAGTATTCGTGACCCACCACCATGGGCACGGGAATGGTCTTCTGGGCCCAGTCGTCCCAGTTGTAGATGTGCACGTCCGTGCCGCAGATGGCGCTCTTGTGGACGCGGATTAGCACGTCGTTGGGCCCCACCTCGGGCATGGGCGCCTCGCCCATCCAGATGCCTTCCTCGCGCTTGTTCTTGAGCAGAACTTTCATCCGTGCCTCCAACCCCACCATTTCAACACCTCTGCCAAGGGGGGCCAAGATTAGAGTGCCTAACAAAACCCCGACGGGGCCGCGATGAAGCCAGGCAGGATGCACCGGAAGGAAGGGCCCGCAGGGCAACGTGGTCCCTTGTTCAAGGGACCTGACGCCGCGGGGTGCCTGCCTGGCTTCATCCCTCCAGGCGAGGGCCGGCGGGCGTCGCGATGCCGCGTCACGCTCGTCGCGCGTAGTACCCGCTACGCTTCGACTCGCGTTCCTCGCCTCGCTCGCCCGGCGACCCTCGCGCGGCCTCGTGGGGGTTTTGTTAGGCACTCATGGGCCTCCGGCCTTGACGATCTGCGAAAGGGGCCGATAAGGTGCATCAGGCTCCCCATGACCCCCTCCCACCTGCGGCCCAACCGCAATCCCAATCGGTTCCCCCGCGCGGATCGCGCGTGGGCCGGCCAGGGCGTCTCCTAGACGATTCCCCGATCCTCCGGACCACCCCGATTCGCGAAAGCGGATCGGGGTTTTCTCTGTTGGAGCTTCCATGTGCGGCATCCTCGCCATCCTCAACCTGGACCCGAAGCGGTCCAACCTGGCCGACCTGCGCCGGCAGGCCCTGGCCATGGCCCGGAAGATCCGCCACCGGGGCCCCGACTGGAGCGGCATCTTCAGCGACGACCACGCCATCCTGGTGCACGAGCGGCTGTCCATCGTGGATGTGGAGCACGGCGCCCAGCCGCTGATCGACACCCTCCAGGGCACCGTGCTGGCGGTGAACGGCGAGATCTACAACCACCAGGACCTGCGCCGCGGCCTGCGCGAGGCCCACGACTTCCAAACCCTCTCGGACTGCGAGGTCATCCTCTACCTCTACAACGAGCTGGCGCCGAGGGAATTCCTCAACCGCATGAACGGGATCTTCGCCTTCGTCCTCTACGATCCCAAGCGGGAGACCTTCCTCATCGCCCGGGATCCCATCGGGGTGGTTCCCCTCTACGTGGGCTGGGACCGGCACGAGCACCTCTACGTGGCCTCAGAGATGAAAGCCCTGGTGGGCCACTGCGAACGCATCCGCGAGGTGCCTCCCGGCCACTTCTACCTGGGCCACGAAGCGGACAAGGGCTTCCAGCGCTACTACCAGCCAGACTGGGCCGAGCCCGGCCACGTGCCCCGCGAACCCTACGACCCTGTCCGGCTCCGAGAGGCGCTGGAGGCCGCCGTGCGGCGCCAGCTCATGTGCGACGTGCCCTACGGCGTGCTGATCTCGGGCGGCGTGGATTCGTCCCTGGTGGCCTCCATCGCAGCCAAATACCGCGAGGGCCGCGTGGAGGAAGGTGGCTCGGCCCCGGCCTGGTGGCCGCGCATCCACTCCTTCGCCGTGGGCCTGGCCGGCGCGCCGGATCTGGCGCCGGCCAAAAAGGTGGCCGAGCACATCGGGGCCATCCACCACGAGATTCACTTCACGGTGCAGGAGGGCCTCGACGCCCTGTCCGATGTGGTCTATCACCTGGAGACCTTCGACATCACCACCATCCGGGCCTCGACGCCCATGTACCTCCTCATGCGGAAGATCCGGGCCATGGGGATCAAGATGGTGCTGTCGGGCGAAGGTGCCGACGAGATCTTCGGCGGCTACCTCTACTTCCACAAGGCACCCGACGGCCCGGAACTGCACGCGGAAACGGTGCGGAAGCTCCAGAAGCTGCACCTCTACGACTGCGCCCGAGCCAACAAGGCCAGCGCCGCCTGGGGCGTGGAAGCCCGGGTGCCCTTCCTGGACCGCGACTTCCTGGATGTGGCCATGCGCCTGGATCCCGACGTGAAGCTGCCCCGGAACGCGGGCCGACCGCGGCCCATCGAGAAATACCCGTTGCGCAAGGCCTTCGAGGGCGCCATCCCCGACGAGGTGCTGTGGCGCCAGAAGGAGCAGTTCTCCGATGGTGTGGGCTACGCCTGGATCAACGCCCTGAAGGCCACCGCCGAGCGGGACATCAGCGACGCCATGCTGCGGGGTGCCGGCGAGCGGTTCCCCGTGAAGACCCCCGAAAGCAAGGAGGCCTACCTCTACCGCCAGCTCTTCGAGCACCACTTCCCCAGCGCCACCGCTGTGAACTGCGTGCCCTCCGAGCGCAGCGTGGCCTGCAGCACGGAGACCGCCCTGCGCTGGGACGCCGCCTTCGCGACGATGAACGACCCTTCGGGCCGCGCGGTGGTGGATGTCCACGAGGTGGGGTACAAGGAAGGAGCGCCCTGAGGGCGACGAAGGACTCCCCATGCCCGACCCCCAAGCCGGACTCGCCCGCCTCATGGACCACATCAAGCCGGGCTCCACCCGCCGGGGCCTGGGCGAGCCCGATCCCGGCGACGCCTGGGAGCCGCCCGCCTTCGAGCGCTATGAGGACATCCGGGAGTGGTTCAAAGAATCCGTCATGAGCGCCAACCTCTACGAGCGCTTTCCCGATGGTCGCTGGACCATCCAGCTGCTCTTGAAGGAACAGAACCCCGGCACCTACCGCTACATCGTGCTGTAGGCGCGACTCCGGATGAAGCGCGCCTTCCCCTCCACCGCCCTCCAGGTCCTCGCCCTGGCAGCCCTGGCCGCCGCGGCGGCCTTGCTGTCCAACGCTGTGGCGCCCTCGAACCGGCGGCTGGCGTGGACTGGGGCCGGCTTCCCGTCAGCCGCGTCCCCGGCCCCTCCGGTGCGTCCGACCTCCACCGAGCCTCCCGTCGCCCAGCCAGCCCCAAGGGAAACGATCCCCTTGCCGTCTCCGACCCGCCCGTCCCGCGCCAAGAGGTCGGAATCCCGGCGCCTCCCCGACCCGCCCGCGGCGGCGGCCCCCCAGGCGGGCCCCATCCGCGAGATCAGCGGCCAGGAGGCCTGGGATGCCTTCCAGGCCTCCTGGCCCTTCCTCGACGCCCGGCGCAGCGCAGAGTTCGCCGAGGGGCACATCCCCGGCGCCTGGAGCACCCCGGTGTGGGAGGCGGATTTGGATGATCGCCTCATCTTCTTCAAGGCCGCGCGCCGGCCCGGGCCGGAGGATCCCATCGTCATCTACTGCAGCGGCGGCGACTGCCGCGATTCGCACCTGCTGGCCGCGCGCCTGATGCGCGAGGGCTACGGGCACCTGCTCATTTTCCGGGATGGGTTCCCCGCCTGGGTGGCCCAGGGACACCCTGTGGACAAGGGGCGGCCATGAGGCGCTGGCTCCTCCATCCCCGGGTGACGCTCGCGGCGCGGCTCACGCTCGGCCTGGTCTTTCTCCTGGCGGCCCTACCCAAAATCGCCGACCCACCGGGCTTTGCCAAGACCATCTGGGCCTACGACCTGGTGCCCGCCTGGGGCCTGAACCTCCTCGCCCTCGGCCTGCCCTGGCTGGAGTGCTTTGCGGGCCTCGCCCTGGTGCTTGGCTTCTGGGTTCGCGCCGCCACCCTGTGGGTCGGGGTGCTGCTGCTCGCGTTCACCCTGGCCCTCGCCTTCAACCTGGCGCGCCGCCACCCGGTGGATTGCGGGTGCTTCGGCCAGGCCGCCCCCAAAACGGAGGCAGCCCGGCTGACGGACATGCGGTGGTCGCTGCTGCGGGACGTGGGCCTGCTGCTCCTGGTGATCCAGGTGCTGGCGGCTGGAAGGCGGCCGGAGCGACCTTCTAGCTGATGACGCCCAGGTCGCGGCCCACCTTCGTGAAGGCCTGAATGGCATGATCGAGGTCGGCCTTGGTGTGGGCGGCGCTCATCTGCGTGCGGATGCGGGCCTGGCCCTTGGGCACCACGGGGAAGAAGAAGCCGATGACGTAGACGCCCTCGTCCAGCAGACGGGTGGCGAATTCTTGCGCCAAGGGCGCCTCGTACAGCATCACGGGCACGATGGGGTGCTCGCCCGGCAGCAGCTTGAAGCCGGCCTTCTCCATGCCGGCGCGGAAGTACCGGGCATTCTCGTGCACCTTCTTGATGAGGTCCTTGCTGTCCTTGAGGAGCTCCAGCACCTTCAAGGTGGCAGCCACGATGGCCGGTGCCACGGAGTTCGAGAACAGGTAGGGCCGGGCCTTCTGCCGCAGCCAGTCAATGGCCTCTCGCTTGCCGGCGATGTAGCCGCCGGAGGCGCCGCCCAGGGCCTTGCCGAAGGTGCCGGTCATGAAGTCCACGCGGCCCATGACGCCGCAGTGCTCGTGGGTGCCACGGCCGTTCTCGCCCATGAAGCCCACCGCATGGCTGTCGTCCACCATGACCATGGCGCTGTACTTGTCCGCCAGGTCGCAGATCTCTTTAAGCTTGGCGATGTAGCCGTCCATGCTGAAGATGCCGTCGGTCACTACCAGCTTGAAGCGGGCTCCGGCGGCGTCGGCGGCCTTCAGCTGGGCTTCCAGATCGGTCATATCGGAGTTGGCGTAGCGGAACCGCTTGGCCTTGCTGAGGCGGATGCCGTCAATGATGGAAGCGTGGTTCAGGGCGTCGCTGATGATGGCGTCCTCCTCGCCCAGGAGCCCCTCGAAGATGGCGCCGTTGGCGTCGAAGCACGAGGAATAGAGCTGGGTGTCCTCGAACCCGAGGAAGGCCGCCAGCTTGACTTCCAGCTCCCGGTGGATGTCCTGGGTGCCGCAGATGAAGCGCACGGAGGCCATGCCGAAACCGTGGTCGTCCATGACCGCCTTGGCGGCCTGGATCAGGTCCGGGTGGTTGGCCAGGCCCAGGTAGTTGTTCGCGCAGAGGCAGATGACATCCCGGCCGTTGGCCTGCATCCGGGGCTGCTGGGGGGACGTGATGACCCGCTCGGTCTTGTAGAGGCCGGCCTCCTTCAACTGCGCGATCTCGTGGTTGAGGTGGGCCAGGTAGCCAGGGTTCACGGCGGTTCTCCTATCATCAGAGGCTCCATAGGATACTGCGGGGTTGAATGAGCCGCATGGAGTTGTGTCACCATCCTTGCGAAGTGGAAAGGATCCGACCATGCGCCCTCTGCTCCTGCCCGTCCTCGCCCTCACCCTCACCGTGACCCTCACACAGGCCTGCAGCTCCAAGCTGGAGCGCGCCAAGGCCGAGGAGCTGATCCGCAAGGACTACCCCGTGGTGGTGACCGTGCCCCTGCCGGACAAGGCTTCGGCCGAGAAGGGCAGCGCTGAGCACCTGCGTCTGGCGACACTGAAGGAGAACCTCGACAAGAGCGGCTGGTTTGACAGCAGCGTCCAGACCGAGGGCAGCCGCGAGACCTTCACCTTCCGCCTGAAGCCGGACGCCCCGAAGATCATCAAGGCCGCCCCCAAGGGATTCACCGCGCCGGCCGCCGAGGCGGTGTTCGTGCGGGCCGTGCGCATGGAGCCCACCCGGGAGGGCGCCCGCGTGGCCTACGAGGTCCGCCTGGAGAAGCCCACGGCCCAGTTCGCCATCTTCCAGGCCCTGCACCCCGAGGCCCGCATCGGCCAGACCAAGCAGCGCCACGCCACCTTCGAGCGCCGCCGCGGCGCTTGGGAGCTGACCGGCACGGACGAGGCCTTCCGCAAGGCCGACTGATCCCCACCCTCGACCGCGGGTGGGACTTGACCGGAGTTACACCCTCGTTACTTGGGGGACCCAGGCCCGTCCAGTACCCTTGAGCCATCGAGGTTGCCTTGGATCACAGCCCTGCCTTCCGTCTGCGCCGGTTCATGAACTGGTTCCCCCTGGGGCTGACCTACGCGGCCATGTACATGGGCCGTTACAACTTCAACATCGTGAAGAACGACATCGGCGCCTGGTACCACCTGGACAAGGCCCAGATGGGACTCATCGCCTCGGCGGGCTTCTGGACCTACGGCCTGGCCGTGGCCTTCAACGGCCCCCTGGCGGATCGGATCGGCGGCCGCCAAGCCATCCTCATCGGTTCCCTCGGCGCCGCCCTGGTGAACCTGGCCATCGGGTTCATGTTCCTCAATGGCGACGCCTCGAAAGTGCTCGTGAGCATGAGCCTGCTCTGGAGCCTGAACATGTACTTCCAGAGCTTCGGGGCCCTCTCCGTCGTGAAGGTCAACAGCACCTGGTTCCACGTGAAGGAGCGCGGCGTCTTCGGCGGCATCTTCGGGATCATGATCAGCTCCGGGTATTTCCTGGCCACCACCATCGGCGCCTGGCTGCTGGCCAGCTTCCGCAGCTGGACCGTGATCTGGTTCGTGCCGTCCGCCGTGATGTTCAGCATGTTCCTGGTGGACTGGTTCCTGGTGCGCAACCGCCCAAGCCACGCGGGGCACGCGGATTTCGACACGGGGGACGGCTCCAATGCCGCCTCCGCCGAGGACGCCCCCCTGCCCCTGCGCGACCTCATGAAGAAGGTCTTCCACAACCCAGTGATCGTGGCCCTGATCTTCGCGGAATTCTGCACGGGCTTCGTGCGGCAGGGCGTGATGCTCTATTTCACCGAATACCTGCAAGAGGTCTACCACCTGGGCAAGAAGGAGCACCTGTTCTGGTGGACGGGCATCGCCTTCATGTTCGGCGGCATCCTCGGCGGCCTCCTCTGCGGCTGGATGAGCGACAAGCTGTTCCAGTCGCGCCGGCCCCCCGTGGCCTTCTTCTTCTACCTGGTGCAGGTGGTGATGCTCGGTCTCCTCGGCATGGCCTTCGGCCAGGGCACCACGGGCGGGCAGATCTGGGCCGTGATCCTCCTGGGCCTCACGGCCATGTTCATCTTCGGGGTGCACGGCATGCTCAGCGGCACGGCCAGCATGGACTTCGGAGGCCGGAAAGCCGCCGCCTCCGTGGCCGGCGCCCTGGATGGCATCCAGTACATCGGTTCAGGCCTGACCGGTTTCGGCCTGGGGTGGATCCTGAAGACCTACGGCTGGGACGGGACGCCGCTGGTCCTCGCGGGGGCGGGAGTCCATGGCCACCAGCCAACCCATGCCTGGGTGTGGGTGGGCTCCATCATCCCCTTCAGCCTCATCGGCGCCTACATCATGACCCGCATCTGGAACGCCAAGGCTGGCGCTGGGGCGCACTAAAAAGCAAGCTGTCCACAGATGCCACAGATTTCACAGATTCAAAAACGAAGGGAATCTGTGTGAATCTGTGAAATCTGTGGACTGGATTCTTTTTACTTCGCCAGCTGATCGAAGGCCGCCTTCAGGCCGCTGTGGATGGCCTTCACGTCTTCGGGCTTCCAGAGCTTCTGGTCCTCGCGGACGAAGGTGGTGAGGTCGGCGCGGTTGTCGAAGCGGGCCACGGGGAGGTGGTAGACCTTGGTTTCGTAGCGGTCGCCGACCTGAATGAGGCGTTCCACGCGGATGGTGCCGGGGCGGTCGCTCTGCTCCATGAGCCAGGCCATGTCGTCGGTGCCGTACTGGCCCAGCATGACTTCCATGGGCACGCTGTGGTGGAGGATGCTGCCCTGGCCGTTGGGCCGGCCCCGCTCGATGTTCTTGCGGCGGCTCTCGGCGGGATCCACCCAGACGTAAAGCACCGAGGCCTTCTCCAGGATGGCGGGCGACAGGGTCTGGAAGGCCGTGTCGTAGCCGTGGGGCGGGCACAGGGGGAACGCGGAACCATGCGCACCGCCACGGGCGGCCTCGATGACGAGGGTGCGGCCCGCCTTGTCCTGTGCGTTCTGGCGGTTGAGGACGTCGAGCTCGGCGCGGCACTCGGCTTCAAGCGCCTCGGCCATGCTCACCCGGAGGCGATGGGGGATCTCGCCGAGCGGCTGGGAGAGGCCCAGCTTGGCGTGGGCGGCGTCCAGGCGATCGAAGAGATGCTGGGCGGCGCTGGCCACGAGGGTCTGGCGGCTGGCCATGAGGTTCGCGTAGTCCTCGTTCAGCAGCTCGATGAGGACGGCCCACGTCCAGTTGTCGCGGAAGGGCCGGGTGGGCCCGTGGTAGTAGGCGTAGTCGAGGCCGCGGGCCTTCAACTCGTCGTCGATGCGGTGCATGAGGTGCACGTACGGGTAGTCGTCCAGCTGCAGGGTGGGTCCCATGTGGAAGTCGTTCCGGCACTGGTCCGGCGTGAGGCTCGCCAGGTAGCGGCGCACCTCCGACTTGCCGGAAGCCGGCAGGCTGAAGAGCAGGATCGTGTCGAGGAGCTGAGTCATGGGATTCCACCGTCCGAATCCTCAAGCATGCCACGCCCCGGGGAAAACGGAATCACGGATGGCCCGAGCCAACGATGCGCAAGAACCGGGTTGTGCCGCCGGGCTCCGGGTTCAATGCTGGATCGGGAGCCTTCCCGCGGGGGCTTCGTGCCTGGAGGTCCCATGCAAGCCGTCATCCGTCCAGCCCTTCCCGGGGATGCGACCGCCATCGCCTCCGTGGGGCGCGAAAGCTTCACCTGGGCCTTCGGCCATCTCTATGAGGAGGGAACCTTGGCCCGGTATCTCGAGGCCACGTACGCCACCGCCAAGATAGCCAGCAGCCTGGAAAAGCCCGCCAACACCTATTTCGTCGCCGAGCTGGACGGCCGCGTCCGGGGCTTCCTGAAGCTGAAGGAGGCCTGCCCCCATCCCTCGGTGACGGGTCCCGGAACGCCATGGCAGACCCAGAAGCTCTACGTGGATCCCAGCCTCCTGCGCGCCGGCCTCGGGCGGCGGCTCATGGACGCGGGCGAGGCGTGGATGCGGACGCGGGGCGCTGGATCCACCTGGCTGGTGGTCTACGAGGGCAATGATTCGGCGATCCGTTTCTACGAGACCCTGGGATTCCGGCAGGTGGGTGTGGAATTCCACGATTTCGAGCGGCTCCGGGTGGCGTTCAAGCTCATGGAGAAGCGCCTGTAGCTGCCGGCCCGGAACGCCGGAGGCGGTATGCTGGTGGAAGGGCCCTTCTCTCCACCCCGACTTCATCCCCGACTCCTTCCCGCCTCCATCGGCGACCCGCCGCAAGCGTGGCTCCTTCTCTCGGAATGTATCAACCATGCGTGACCGCGAGATCGTCGAGCGCGTCCGGGATGCCACGGACCTCCTGACCCTGGTGGGCCAGGCGGTGAAGCTGCGCAAGCAGGGCTCGGCCCACGTGGGCCTCTGCCCCTTCCACGCCGAGCGCAGCCCCAGCTTCCAGGTGGTGGCCAACCGGGGCTTCTACCACTGCTTCGGCTGCGGCAAGCACGGCGACGCCTTCACCTGGCTCATGGAGCGCGAGGGCATGACCTTCCCCGAGGCGCTGGACCAGCTGGCCCGGGCCGCCGGCATTGACCTGCCCCAGCGCCGGGAGCGCCCCTCCGCCGAGGTGGACCTGGAAACCCGCATGCGGTCGGCCCTGGAATCCGCCCAGGCCTTTTTCGAAGGGCAGCTGGCGCGGCACGAGGGCGCCCGCGCCTACCTGCGCGACCGGGGCTACGAGGGTGCCTTCCTGTCGGAGGCTGGCTTCGGCATGGCCCCCGATGCCTGGGATGCCCTGGTGAACCACCTGCGGGGCCTGAACTTCTCCGGCGAGCTGCTGGAGCAGGCCGGCCTCGCCAGCCGCAGCGAGCGCGGCACCCAGATCGACTTCCTGCGCAACCGCCTCACCATTCCCATCCACGACGCCCGGGGCCGGGTGGTGGCCTTCGGCGGCCGCATCATGGGTGAAGGGCAGCCCAAGTACCTGAACACCCGCGACACGCCCCTCTTCCACAAGGGCGGCACCCTCTTCGGCTTCCACCGGGCCAAGGGCGCCATGAAGGACGGAGCCCTGGTGGTGGAAGGCTATTTCGACGTGCTGCAGCTGCACCAGCACGGCATCCACCAGGCGGTGGCGCCCCTGGGCACGGCCCTCACCGAGGAGCACCTCAAGGCCCTGGGCCGCTTCACCCGCCGGGTGATCCTCTGCTTCGACGGCGACGCCGCGGGCCGCCGGGCCATGGAGAAGAGCCTGCGCATGGCCCTGCCCCTGGGCTTCGAGGTGCGGCTGCTGGAGCTGCCCCAGGGCGAGGATCCCGACACCTGGTGCCTCAAGCTCGGCGGCGAGGCCTTCCGCGACCTGCTGAGAGCCGCGCCGGACTGGACCGCCTTCATGGTGGACCGGGCCATGGAGGGCAAGGACCTCCGGCGCATCACGGACCGCATGGGGGCCTTCAAGGACCTGCTGGATTTCCTGCCCTACCTGCCCCGCACCACGGAAAGCCGCGACCTCTTCGCCAGCCTGGCCCACCAGCTGCAGGTGCCCCTCCAGGAGCTGGACCGGGCCGTGAAGGGCCGCCAGGTGCCCCTTCCCCAGGCGGAGGAGGGGATCGCCCAGGCCCCCGTCCTCCCCGACCTCGACGACCTCATCCGCAGCCTCCTCCTCCTGAGCGCCGCCGGCCACTGGCGCCGGGTGCAGGACATCCCCCCGGCCTGGTGGGAAACCCTCACCGGCGCCCCGATCCTCCAGGCTCTCCTGGACGTGGAGGGCGACCCCACGCAGCTGCCCGAGGGCGCCATGGCGGTGCTGCGCCACCTGGAGGCCCAGGCAAGCCGTCAGGACGAGGCCGGCCGGGATGCCGAGGCCCTCTTCGTGAAGCTGGAGGGCCGGTACGTGGACCGGGAGATCCAGGCCAACAACCGCCTCCTCCAGGATCCCAGCACCGTGGTGGATGCCGCCCTGATGACCCGGGTCATGGCCCGCCAGAATGAGCTGCTGGCCCGCCAGAAGGAGCTGTCGCGCCGCCGGCGGGTGGCGCGCTGAGGGCGTCCTGACATCTCTGGCCCTTGCCTGAATCCGCATAGTCCGTATACTGAAAAGTTCCGGACTCGGCCGGTACATTGGCCGAGCTCTGCACATCCCTCGGCCACCGGGTCCCCCGGTCCGACGTTCGCAGCGCTCTTTGAGGTACGAATGGTTCCGACGCCGCACCTAGATACCTACTACGCCCTGACCAAAGCCCTGATCTCCATCGGAAGGAAGAACGGTTTCCTGCTGGTTGACCAGCTCAATGATTTCCTCCCCGACACTGCCTCGAGTCCCAACGACCTCGAGGTGATCCTGGGTCTGTTCGCGCGTCTGGGCGTGGGTGTCGGCGCCACCGAGGAAGAGGCCCAGGCGGCCCGCGAGGCCATCGAGCCCGAGTTCATCCTGGTGGAGGGCGGTGGCAAGGGCGACCGCGACCTGGAAGTCGAGATCGACAGTCCCGACAGCGACAAGTTCAACGATCCCGTCCGCATGTACCTCAAGGAGATGGGCACCGTCCCCCTCCTCAAGCGCGAGGACGAAGTCGAGATCGCCAAGCGTATCGAAGTCGGCGTTCGCAGCGTCATGCGCGCCCTCTCCCGGTCCCGCCTGGCCGCCAGCCTGCTCATCGACATCGGCCGCATGCTGAAGGAGAACCCCGGCAAGATCCGCGAGGTCGTGGGCCTCTCCGACGAGGTGGACGACGACGAGGATGCCGAGAGCACGTCGGCCACCCAGCACGTGCACCACCAGTTCGAGAAGCTGCTGGTGTTTGATCAGGCCCTGCAGGAGCTGCTCGACCTCAAGCTCCAGGTGGACGCGGGCACCAAGACGCTGCCCAAGCGCCGCAAGCTCGACCGGGAGATCCTCATGGCCCGGGGCCGGCTGTCGCGCCAGATCCGCAAGCTGGGCCTCAACAGCCTGGCCGTCACCCGCCTCATCGACCGCATCACCCACCAGCACAGCCAGGTCATGGCCGGCGAGCGCAAGTGCCGCGAGCTGCGCGACCGCCTCAAGAACCCCGCCTTCGCCAAGCTCAAGGACAAGTACAAGGACGAGCTCGCTCACATCGAGAAGACCCTGGCCGAGTTCTTCATCAAGTACGAGACCACCAGCGAGCAGTTCCACAAGGACTTCAACGGCCTCAAGGGTGCCGAGAGCATCAGCCGCGCCGCCAAGGCCGAGCTGATCGAGGCCAACCTGCGCCTCGTGGTGAGCATCGCCAAGCGCTACACCAACCGCGGGCTGCAGTTCCTGGACCTCATCCAGGAGGGCAACATCGGCCTCATGAAGGCCGTGGACAAGTTCGAGTACAGCCGCGGCTTCAAGTTCTCCACCTATGCCACCTGGTGGATCCGGCAGGCCATCACCCGCGCCATCGCGGACCAGGCCCGCACCATCCGCATCCCCGTGCACATGATCGAGACCATCAACAAGCTCATCCGCACCCAGCGCGAGCTGGTGCAGAAGCTGGGCCGGGAACCCTCCAGCGAAGAGATCGCCCACGCCATGGACATGCCCGTGGGCAAGGTCCGCAAGGTGATGAAGATCGCCCAGGAACCCATCAGCCTCGAGACGCCCATCGGCGAGGAGGAGGATTCCCACCTCGGCGATTTCATCGAGGACAAGACCGTGGTGTCCCCCGTGGAGCAGGTCGTTCAGCAGCGCCTCAAGGAGACCGTCCGCAACGTCCTCAACACCCTCAGCGAGCGCGAAGAGCGCGTCCTCCGCATGCGCTTCGGCGTGGGCGACGACGGCTCGGAACACACGCTGGAGGAAGTGGGCAGCGAGTTCGCCGTCACCCGCGAGCGCATCCGCCAGATCGAGTCCAAGGCGCTGCGAAAGATCAGGCACCCACGGTATTCCAAGACGCTCAAGGCATTCCTGGGGTAGCGGCACACCCCGAAATCAGAGCAAAAAAGATCACCACCAAGACGCCAAGGCGCCAAGAACTGCAAAAGCTTTTTCTTGGTGTCTTGGCGTCTTGGCGGTGATTTCTTTCTTTTTCTCAACGAACCCTTGGGTACCCTGAACCCGTGACCCGACCTGCCAGCCCTTTCGCCCCGTTGAAGAGCCACCTCTTCCTGGCCATCTGGATCGCGGCCATGGCTTCGAACGTGGGCACCTGGGTGCAGAGCGTGGGCGAGAAGTGGCTCATGGCCGAGATCTCGCGCTCACCGCTGCTCATGAGCCTCATCGAGACCGGCGCGACGCTGCCCATGCTGGTGCTCTCCATGCCCGGCGGCGCCATCGCCGACATCGTGGACCGGCGCCGGCTATTGCTGATCACCCAGAGCTGGATGCTGATGGCGGCTTCACTCATGGCCATCCTCTCGGCCCTGCACCTGGTGACCCCCGGGGTGCTCATCACCATGTCCATGCTGCTGGGCGTGGGCGCGGCCCTCAACGCTCCGGCCTGGCAGGCCTGCGTGCCGGACCTGGTACCCAAGGATCAGATCGCCGCCGGAGTGGCCCTCAACAGCGCAGGGTTCAATGTGAGCCGGGCCGTGGGGCCCGCCCTGGGCGGCCTGGTGGTGGGCTGGCTGGGCGCCACCTGGGCCTTCGCGCTCAATGCCGTCTCCTTCATCGGCGTGCTGGTGGTGCTGAAGGGCTGGAAGCGCCAGCCCACCACCACCGACCTTCCCGCGGAACGGTTCAGCGCGGCCATGAAGGTGGGGCTCCGATACACCCGCCATCGGAAGGCGCTCCAGGTCATCCTCCTCCGCGGCGGCGGGTTCGTGTTCTTCGGCGGGCCCATCTTCTCGCTGCTGCCCACCCTGGCCATCCACCACCTGCACCTGAGTTCCACGGCCTTCGGCCTGCTGCTGGGCTGCATCGGGCTGGGGGCGGTGGGGGCCACCCTGGTCCTGCCCGCGATCCGCCAACGGATCAGCCCCAACACCCTGCTGGCCGGGGCCACCCTGCTGTTCGCGGCCGGGCTCCTGGTGCTGGCCTTCGCGGGCCGGGTCCTGCCGGTGGGCCTGGCCCTGCTGGTCTGCGGCGCCGGCTGGCTGGCGGTGCTGAGCACCTGCAACACCGGCGTCCAGCTCTCCGTGCCTTCCTGGGTGCGGGCCCGGGCCCTGGGCGTCTACATCACGGTCTGGGGCGGCGCCATGGCCGGGGGCGCGGCGTTCTGGGGCTGGGTGGGCGAGCACCGGGGCATCCACCTGGCCTTCGCCGCGGCGGCGGCGGGCATGCTGCTGATGCTCGCCGCCACGGCCCGCCTGAAGATCCAGGCCCTGGACGAGCCCATGGACCTCACCCCCCACCGCCTGCAGCCGCACCTGCCCGCCGCCATCCACCCGGACGAGGGCCCCATCCTCACGGTGCTGGAATACCGGGTCGAGGAGGGCCGCAAGGCCGAGTTCCAGGCGGCCATGCGGGACGTCCGCCGCATCCGCATCCGGGACGGCGCCGTGCGCTGGTCGCTCTTCCAGGACCTCACGCCGCCGGAACCGGGCCTGCTGCGGTTCACGGAGAGCTTCCTGAGCTCCAGCTGGGGCGAACACCTCCGCCAGCACCACCGGGCCACCATGGAGGACAGGGCCGTGTTCCGCCAGGCCTACGGCATGGCCGCGGAATCGAAGCCCCGGATCCGCCACCTGATCGCCGCCTGGGAGGACCGGGGCTCGATCCTGGATCGCATCCTCGAGTAGAAGCCGCGCGCAGCGCACTAGGAGGCGCGGCCCGTTTCGGTCATGCTGGGACCATCGCTTCGGAGCCCTCACCCGTGCTTTCCAAGGATCAAACGCTGGGCAAATACCAGATCCTGGACCGCCTTGGCTCGGGCGGCTTCGGGGCCGTCTACCTGGCCATGGACACCTGGGTGAACCGGAAAGTCGCCCTGAAGGTGCCGCACCAGCAGCAGGACGAGATCGTGGACCTGCTCAAGGAGCCGCGCATCATGGCCGGCCTGAAGCATCCGAACATCGTCGAGCTCATCACCGTTGAGCGGAAGAACGGCATCTTCTTCATGGTGCTGGAATACGTGGAAGGCGAGGGGCTCGACCGCCTCATCCGCCGGGAACGCACCCTGCCCCCGACCCGGGCCCTGGAGATCGGCCTGGATGTCTGCAGTGCCATCGCCTTCGCCCACGGCCACCAGATCCTGCACCGCGACCTGCGCCCCGCCAACATCCTGGTGAACCGCGACGGCGTGGCCAAGGTTACGGATTTCGGCACCTCGCGGGTGCTCGAGATGCAGCATGTGCCCTACGCCCCCACCCGCATCGGCTCCCCGCCGTACATGGCGCCCGAACACTTCCGGGGCCGGGCCGTGTTCCAGTCGGACCTCTGGTCCCTGGGCATCACCCTGTATGAAATGCTCACGGGCACCGTGCCCTTCTACGACGCCGATCCCCTCAAGATCGCCCAGGCCTTCACCAGCCAGCAGATCGTGGCGCCGCACCTGCGGAATCCCGCCGTGCCCAAGGCCTTCTCGGAGGTGGTGATGACGGCCCTGGCCGTGAACCTGGGCGAGCGGTACCTGTCGGCCCAGGCCCTGCTCGAGGCTCTGCGGCGACTGAAGGACAACGTCGCCAGGGAGACACGCCCCCTCGGCACCGCCGTGCTCTCGACCAGCGCCTCCGGTCCCCACCCCACCCTGCGGGCCGCCACCCAGTCGCGCCTGTGCCGCTTCTGCTACCGGCAACTGCCCCGGATGGCCATGGTCTGCCCAAACTGCGGCGAAAAGAACTGATGGCCTGGTCTTCCGCCTCGGACGCGGTGCGGCGCCTCTGGCGCCGGCGGTGGATCCGGTGGGTGTCCTACACCGTGGTGGCGGGCACCACGGTGGTCACCGTGACGCCCTGGGTCGCCTCGCGCCCCGCAGTGCTGCGGTGGACCGTGGGAAAGCTGGATGCCTTGGTTCGGGAAGAAACGGGCCTCCCCCTCGCCATCGGCCACGTCGAATTCCATCCCATGCTCGGGACGCTGGTGCTGCGCGATGTGCAATGGGGTGGCGACCTCCTGACCGTCAAGCGCGTGGACCTGCGGGTCGATCCATGGTCCCTGCTGGGCCCCACGGCGCGCATCTACACGCTGCGGGTGGAGCAGCCCCACCTGCGCCTCACGGAGCGCAACCTCGCGGCGCTGCGCTTCAAGCCCCATCCGCCCCGGAAGGGCCCCCTGCCCCAGGTACGGCTTGACGCCTTCACCCTCGTGGGCGGCGAGGTGGTCCTCCCCGAACCCCTGCGGGGCATTCCCGCCCTGCGCTACCAGTACGACGTGAAGGCCACCGGCCTCGGGCCCAACCACGTGAAAGTGGACCTGACGGGCACCCACCTGACCGTCCAGGGACCAGGCGGACCCGAGAAGGGCCGCCTTGATCTGAGCGGCGAGGTGTCTGAGCCCCTGGTGCGCCTCCACGAGGCCTACCTGCGCCTGGGGGAGAGCCAGATCCGCCTCCACGGCCGGTACGACGCCGCCGGCACCAAAACCGCCGACCGCATCGAGGCCCGGCTGACCGGCCTGCTCGACCTGTCCCAGGCCGCGCGGTGGAGCGGAACCAAGCCCGCGCCCCTGACCGGGAAGATGGATCTGACTGGAACCGTACAAGGCCCCGTGGCCCGCCCCGTCTGGACCTTCACCGCGGAGGGCCAGGAACTGAAGCCCGCCCACGCTTCCTTCCAGCCGGGCAGCCTTGACCTCAAGGCCACCGGCGGCCTGGACCAGGCCCGGGTGGAGCGCCTCCGGTGGACCTCCCCTCAGGGCACGCTGGAAGCCCAGGGCCAATGGACCCCGAAGGCTCCCATCCGCGCGGACATCCAAGGCTCGAACCTCGACCTGGAAGCCGTCGGGCGGCTCCTCCGCGTACCGGAGCTGAAAGGGGTGCGCGGCACCCTCAAGGCCCAGGTCCAGGGACCGCGGCCCGAAGCGGGCACGGCGCGTCCCGACCGGTGGCAGGGCACGGTCCAGGCGGCGTTCCTCCAGCACGGATTGGACGCGGGAGGCCTGGAGGCCACCCTCGACCAGGGCCGGGCCACCCTGACCCGGCTGAACCTCGACCTCGAGGCCTTCAAGCTAGAGGGCAACGGCTGGGCCACCCTGGGACCGAGGGGCCTCGTACAGTTCGAGGGCCAGGGACGCACGGAAGTCGGCGCCGAGCAGGTGGCGCGGACCCTGAGCGCCTGGAAGGTCGTGGACCTGGACATGGAAGGTCTCACCCGCGCCGGGGCGACGGTGCGCTGGAGCCGGAAAGCCGGGCTCGAGCTGGATGGCTCCGCCGAGGTGACCAACCCGCGATGGCACGGCGCCCGGGCGGACCAGGTGCAGGCCAAGGTCGAGATCCGCGGTTCCGACCTGTGGGTGAAGGACATCGACCTGCACAAGGACGAGGGCCGGGGCGGCGGCAACCTGTGGCTCACCTGGGCTGAGCTGGCCCCGGGGCAACCTCAGATCGACATGTGCTACACGGCCCATCGGCTGCCGGCGGCCGAGGGCCTCAAGGCCGCTGATTTGGGGGAAATGCCCGTCGCGGGTCTGGGCAGCGGGTGGGCCAGGGTCCACGGAACCTTTGATCACCTTGTTCTGGAAGGCACTGCTCAAGTCGAATCAGCCGAAACGTACGGAATAAAAATTCCAGCGGCTTCTTCGGACTTCTGGATGGATCTGGACACCCTGCGGCTGCGGCTCTCGGATACCCGGATCGCCGAGCGACTAGACCTTCTTGGCCAGCGGGACGCGCCTCCGGAGGGCGCCCTGGCCCTCGCCGGCCAGGCCGACATGGATTTCCACCGGTCCACCTGGTGGGTGGACCTGGGTGGTCGCCTGGATACCCAGCTGATCGCCCTGCCCGGCCCCCGCATCCAGGCGCAGGTGGAAGCCCACCTGCTGGGCCCCATCACCCGTCCTTTCGGCGACCTGGATCTGCCCGAAGGCCGCGCCAAGGTGACCCGCGGCCGCATCTTCTTCGGCGACCGCAGCGTGGAGGGCCTGCAGGCCTCCCTCAGCCTGGACCGCGGCCGGCTCGAGGGCCAGGTGTCCATGGAGGGCATGGCCCGGCCCCTGATCGGCTTCCAGGTTCGGCAGGAGGGCCCTGACCTCACGGGAGACCTGAACCTGGTGGTCTCGCCCGACAGCGTGCGCACGGAACTCCTGGCCCGGGGCCTGACCGAAGACCTGCTCGAGGACCTGAGCCTCTCGGCCACCGCCAAGGGCCGCTGGACGAACGGCCGCGACCTGGCCTGGACCGGCTCCCTGGACACCCTCCAGGCCAAGTTCAACGCCTTCGAGCTGCACCAGGCCCGTCCCTCCGCCCTGCATGGCGGCGCGCAAGGGGCGGTGGTGGACATCGCCCTCGAAGGCGGCGCGCGCAATCCCGTGGATCAGACCGCCGCCCAGGCCGCCAACATCCGCCTGTCCGGCACGCTTCCCTTCTCGGAGCTGGCCCCGGCCGCGCTCCAGGCCCAGGGATCAGCCAACCTCGCCCACGTGAAGGCCATCTTCGACGCGATGATGGAAGTCGACGAGTACAGTCTGCTGTCGGAGCTGCGGGTGCAGGGCACCAGCCGCTTCAGCCTGCTGGCCCACGGCACGTACGCGGAGCCCCTCCTGGACGGAACCTTGTCCTTGGAGAAGGGGCAGGCCTACCTGCGCGGCTACCAGGGCATGGAGGATCTGCACGCGGACGTGATCCTGAAGGACCGCACCCTCGCCATCGCCGAGGACAACCCCATGCGCGGCACCCTGGCCCACGGCGAGCTCCAGGCCAGCGGCGCGGTGGCCTGGCGGCTCGGTGGCCTGGATTCCTACGCCTTCAAGGCCTCCCTCGCCAACTTCCAGCTGCGGGACGTGCCCGATGGCCTGGACCTGCAGGGCACCCTGGACGCCACCCTCGACGGCACCGAGGATGGCGGCCTGCTCAAGGGCAAGCTCCGGGCGGACCGCCTCACCTACCAGACCGAAGTGAAGCTCGCGGACCTCATCCTGCGGAGCGCCCTGTCCGACAGCGGCGGCCTCACCGGCCTCGACCTGGACGACCCCCTGGACCGCATCCGGCTCGACCTGGACCTGGACCTGCGCAGCCCCTGGACCTTCGACACCAACCTGCTGAAGCTCGAAGGGCGCACCGAGGGCGCCTTCCAGGTGCTGGGCACCCTGGCCCACCCGGTGCCCAAGGGCATCATGACCTTCCAGCCCGGAGGCCGCATCACCAACATCTTCCCCGCGGGCGACATGGTGGTGGACCGGGGCGCCCTGTCCTTCTCCGAATCGCGGCCCCTCGATCCCGTCATCGCGCTCCAGGGCAGCGTCAGCTCCATCCCGGGCTACACCGTGAACCTCGACATCCGGGGCACCCTCAGCAACCTCACCATCGTGCCGAGTTCCACGCCCAGCCTGCGGCAGGACGAGATCGTGGCGATCCTGATCAACCCCGGCAACGTGGCCAACGTCGGCACCGCCGGCGCCTCCTCGGGCACCACCCAGGGCGCCATCACCTCGGGCCTGGCCAGCGCGGGCTCAGGCCTCATCTCCACCCTGGCCTTCGCGCCCTTCCAGGAGCAGCTCCGGCGCACCCTGGGCCTGGACCGGGTGAACGTGGCCGTGCGCACCACCAGCCTGGGCACCACCGAGACCGAGGTGACCCTCGGCAAGAGCATCAACCTGCTGGGCCAGCGCAGCGCCTTCGTGGTGTCCCACAAGAAGAGCGGCGAGCTGAGCATCACCTCCGGCCAGGTGGAGTGGCGCTTCGGCGGCTTCATCCTGCACCTGGGCGCCACCAAGGGCGGCAGCGCGGGCCTCAACCCCTCGGGGGAGATCCGCCACACCTGGAGTCCCAAATAGGCGCCGCGCGCCGTGCGGGGTAGCCTGGAGGCGGAGACGGCCATGATCACCGTGAAATGCTTCGCCCGCTACCGCGCCCTCCTGGGTTTCAGCGAGCTCCAGGTGCCCGCCGCGCCCACCCTGGGCGAGCTCCTGGCCGACCCCCGGTTCGCGGGCCTGCCCCAGGACGCCCTCCTGGCGGTGAACCAGGCCTTCGCCGACCGCGGCGTCGCCCTGGCGGACGGCGACGAGGTGGCCCTCATGCCCCCGGTCTCGGGCGGCTGAAGCCTGACCTCAGCCTTCGCGGCGGATCTCCAGGACTTCGCCGCCCGTGAGACGCAGCAGGTCCTGGAAGGCGGGCTCTCGGCGCAGCCGGTCCTCCGGCCGCTCGGGGGTGGCCCCGGCCTCCTCCCCGTCGAACTGGATGTCCAGGGACCGCAGGCCCGGAAGCACCGCGGCCAGGGCCGCCAGCAGGTGGGGGCTGGCCTTCTCCCGCTCGAAATCCTGCAGGGTCTGGCGCACGTTGCCCGGGAATCGGAGACGCAGCACCGGCGGAGCCCAGGTGAGGTCCGTGGCCATCTGGGGCGCGGTGGCGAAACTCCGGAGACCCGGCACCTGCCGCAGGGCCTCCGCGCAGGCCATGCGGAGCTGGTCGGGCGAGCCCAGGGCCGGCGGCGCGGGGGCGGGCCTGGCGGCCGACGGGACCGGTCGGGCCAGATGAATCGGGGCGGGCGGGGCCGGTCGACGAGGCCCCTCAGGCGCCGGCGCGGCCTGGGGGGCCCCCTTAGGGACCGGCGGCGGGCCGGTGGCGGGCGCTGGGGCCCTGGGAGGCAGGCCTGCGCTGACGGCGCCGGAGACCAGCGCGTCGAGCGGGGCCAAGTGGGGCAGCTGGGCGGCGGTGATCAGGGCCAGCTCCACCACCACGCGGGGAAGGCTGCTGTCGCGCAAATCGCGCTCGCGGCTGAGAAGCAGGTTCAGCATCCGCGCCCAGCGCAGCAGCTCCTGCGGGCCCCGGGCGGCTCGGGCCTCCTGTTCCAGGCGATCCCGGAAGGCCAGCACCAGCTCCCGCCAGAAGGTGGCCCAGTCGGCGCCCTGCTCGTTCAGTTCGCGGCAGGCCTCCACCAGCGCCGCCGTGTCGCCGATGGCCAGGGCCGACATCACGCCCTGCACCAGGTGGGCGCTGACAATGCCCAGCTGCTCGCGGACCGCCTCCTCCTGGACCACGCCGTCTCCGGCGGCGATCACGCGGTCCAGGATGGTGAGCGCGTCGCGCATGGAGCCCTGGCCCGCCTCGGCCACGAGGCGCAGGCTGCCGCCCTCGGCGGTGACGCCCTCCTGCTCACAGACGTGCTTGAGTCGGCCCTCGATGAGGCCCACGGGAATCAGTCGGAAGGGGAAGATCTGCACCCGGCTCTTGATGGTGTCCGGCACGTCCTGCAGTTCGGTGGTCGCCAGCACGAAGATGGCGTGGGGCGGCGGCTCCTCGATGACCTTCAGCAGGGCGTTGAAGGCCTCGTTGCTGAGCATGTGGACTTCGTCAATGATGTAGACCCGGTAGCGGCAGAAGGCGGGCCGGGTCTGCACCTGCTCCCGCAGGGCCCGGGCGTCGGCCACGGAGGCCCGGCTGGCGGCGTCGATCTCGACGATGTCCAGGCTGCTGTCGGGCTGTTCCGAGGCGCGGCAGGGATCGCAGACGCCGCAGGGCGTGGCCGTCGGTCCCTCGGCGCAGTTCAGGGCCCGCGCGAGGATGCGGGCCGTGCTGGTCTTTCCGGTGCCGCGCACGCCCGCGAACAGGTAGGCCTGATGGATGCGACCGCTCTCCTTGGCCCGCTTCAGCGCGTTGGCCAGGGCCTTCACGCTGCCCTCCTGGCCCACCAGATCGGACAGGAGACGGGGACGGTACTTGAGGGCGAGGGTGCTCATGGAACCCCAGTTTCCCACAGGGCCGCCGCTCAGGTCATAAGCAAGTGCGGTGAAGGGCCATAAGCAAGACTTGGGGTCCCGACCCCGCGTCGTTTCGGCTACTCTGCCTTCATCCCGAAGGACATCCGATGCCAGGCGCATCCCGGATCGAGCACAGCGCCTGCGGTGTCGGCTTCATCGCCAGCCGCACCGGAGAGCCCTGCCACGGGATCCTCGCCGACGCCCTCCACGCCCTGCGCTGCGTGGAGCACCGCGGGGGCTGCGCGGCCGACCAGGTCTCCAGCGACGGCGCCGGGGTGATGACCGACATCCCCTTCGACCTGCTGGGCCATCGTCCTGGCGAGATCGCCGTGGCCAGCCTGTTCATGCCTCGGGATCCGGATCGGCTGCGCCAGGCGCTGGAGACATTCACTGCCACCTTCGCCTTCTTCGACCTGGTGTGCCTCTCCGCCCGGGAGGTGCCCGTGGATGCCTCGGTCCTCGGCGACGAGGCCCGCCGGACCCTGCCCACCCTGCGCCAGGTGATCCTGCGGCGCCCGGCCCACTGCCGGACCGACGCCTCCTTCGACAAGCTGCTCTACTCCGCCAAGCAGGTGCTTCGCACCAAGCTGCGGGAGCAGGGCATCCAGGGGGAGTTCTTCTTCGCCTCCCTTTCGGCGCGCACCATCGTCTACAAGGCGCTCACGCGGTCCGCGGACCTGGACCGCTTCTACCTCGACCTGAAGGACCCGCGCTACGTCACGCGCTTCGCTCTCATCCACCGCCGCTTCAGCACCAACACCCGCACCTCCTGGGACAAGGCCCAGCCCTTCCGGCTCATCGCCCACAACGGCGAGATCAACACCATCGCCGGGAACCGCTCCCGGGCCATCTCGCGGGAGATGTCCATCGGGCTGAAGGCCGACCAGCTCGTGACCCACGGCTCCATCAGCGATTCCGGCAGCCTCAACGAGATCGCTGAGGCCCTGCTCTACCGCAGCAGCATTCCGCACATGGAGGACATCCTCGCCATCATGATGCCCCCCGCCGAGGGCCAGACAGACTTCTACACGTTCTGGAGCCGGGCCATGGAGCCCTGGGACGGGCCGGCCATCGTCATGTTCTCCGATGGCAACACCGTGGGCGCCCGCCTCGACCGCAACGGCTTCCGCCCGGCCCGGTGGACCCTCACGGATGACCGCTTCATCCTCGCCTCCGAGGCCGGGGCCTTCCCGGTCGACGAGACCCGGGTGCAGCGCAAGGGCATTGTGTACGCGGGCACCGGGGTGAAGCTGGATCTCGAGACGGGCCGGGTGCACTTCCGCGACGCCAGCCTCTCGCGGGAGAACCGGGACGCGGCCTTCGACGCCCGCACCACGCCCATCGGCACCCTGCCGGAAAGCGCGCCGCCGGAAGGCCCCGTGAGCGCCTTCCGGAAGACGCTCTTCACCTGCTCGCGGGAAGAGCTCGAGAAGGTGCTCTATCCCATGATCGCCACGGGCAAGGAGGCCATCGGCTCCATGGGCGACACCGCGCGGCCCAACGTCTTCTCCTCGGAACCGCGCCCCTTCTTCGACTACTTCTACCAGCACTTCGCGCAGGTCACGAACCCGCCCCTGGACTACCTTCGCGAGGGCAACATCACCGACCTGCGCGTCTTCCTGGGCCGGGCGCCGAACATCTTCTTCCCCAAGGACCTGGTGCCCCTGACCGAGGCGCTGGAGCTGCCCCGGCCCATCCTCGACCTGGGCCAGATGCGCTTCCTCACCCGCATGCAGAGCTTGCGGCCCTCGGAATCCCACATCATCCCGCGCACCTTCCCCATGCTCTTCGAACGCAAGGAGGGCGTGACCGGCTTCCACGCCGCCGTGGCCCGGCTGGCCTCCGACGTGAAGGAGGCCGTGGCCTCAGGCACCAGCGTGATCATCCTCAGCGACCTCGACGCCACGGTGGAGCGCCCGCCGATCCCGGGTCTCGTGGCCCTCCGCGCGGTGGTGCACACCCTCAACGAATCGGGGCTGCGGCTGAACGCATCTCTCGTCATGCAGACGGCGGAGGCCCGCACCTCCCACCACCTGGCGGCGCTCATCAGCTTCGGGGCATCGGCGGTGTGCCCGGCGCTGGCCCTGGAGATCGCCCGCCGGGACGAGCACCCCTCCTTCGGCGCCCTGACGCCGGACCAGCGGGAGCAGAACCTCGTGGCCGCGCTGGAGTCGGGCCTGCTGAAGATCATGGCGAAGTCGGGGATCTCGGTGGTTCAGAGCTACATGAGCGCCAAGCTCTTCACCGCTGTGGGCCTGGGGCCCGAGCTGATGGAGACCTTCTTCCCCGGCCACGCCAGCCCGCTGGGCGGCATCGGCTACGAAGAACTGGCGGGCGACGTGCTGCTGAAGACCAGCCTGGCGGCCCAGTCCGGCTTCCAGGACCGCCTGCTGCACACCCATCAGTTCCGCGAATCGCCCCGGCTGGACGAGGGTGAGCGCCACGGCATGACCTCCGCCCGGGCCCGGCTCATCCACCGCCTGGTGGCGCTCGACCCCGACGGGTCCGAGGCCCAGACGGTCTATGGCGAGTACCTGGCCTCACTGAAAGCCGACGAGCCCATCAACCCGCGCCACCTGCTGGCCTTCCGCGAGGCCGTGGCGCCCCTGCCCCTGCCCGAGGTCGAAGCCCGGTCCGAGATCTTCGCCCGCTTCGGCGCCGGGGCCATGTCCTTCGGCGCCGTCAGCGCCGAGAGCCAGCGCGACCTCATCCTGGCCATGGAGGCCCTCGGCGGGCGCAGCAACAGCGGCGAGGGCGGCGAGAATCCCTACTACTGGACCGACGGGCTCACCGCCACCACCAAGCAGGTGGCCTCCGCCCGCTTCGGCGTCACGGCGGAATACCTGGTGTCAGGCCAGGAGATCCAGATCAAGGTGGCCCAGGGCGCCAAGCCCGGCGAAGGCGGCCAGCTCATGCGGGTGAAGGTGGACGAGACCATCGCCCGGGCGCGGTTCTCGCTGCCGGGGGTGGACCTGATCTCGCCGCCGCCCCTGCACGACATCTACAGCATCGAGGATCTGAAAGAACTCATCTACGAGCTGAAGCAGGTGCATCCCGCCGCGAAGATCAGCGTCAAGCTGGTCTCGGGCACAGGGATCGGCACCATCGCCGTGGGCGTGGCCAAGGCCGGGGCCGACATCCTCTACATCGCCGGGGGCGACGGCGGCACCGGCGCGGCGACGCTGGGCTCCATGAAGCACGCGGGTCTGCCCTGGGAGTTCGGCCTCACCGAGGCGAACCGGGCTCTGCGGGAAAATCACCTGCGCGACCAGGTGGAGCTGCGGGTGGACGGCGGGCTGCTCACGGGCAAGGACCTCATCACCGCGGCCATCCTCGGCGCCGAGGGCTTCGAATTCGGCAAGCTGCTCCTGGTGGCCGAAGGCTGCGTCATGGCCCGTATCTGCGAGAAGAACACCTGCCCGGCCGGCATCGCCACCCACGACCCCAAGTTCAAGGCCCGCTACCAGGGGAGCCCCGAGGCCATCGAGCGCATGCTCGCCCACCTCGCCGAGGATGTGCGTCGGCACCTGTCGCGGCTGGGCCTGGCGAGCCTCGGGGACCTGCGCGACCGCACCGACCTGCTGACCGTCGCGCCGGAACATGCCGCCTTCGTGCGGGACCGGAAGCTGGATCTCTCCACCTTCCTCGATCCTCCGCCGGAGGCCCCCGGCGCGCAGGCCACGCCGGTCCAGCGGGATGGCGTGGGCGCGCTCAACCGGGCCCTGGTGGAGGCGGCCCGGCCCTTCCTCGACACCGGAGCCCGGCAGCAGCTCGCCTTCCGCATCAGCACCGACGACCGGGGCGTGCTGGCCACCCTGGCGGGCGAGGTGGCCGAAGGGGTCCGCGAACGCCGCCGCACCAGCCAGGATCTGGCCGTCCCCGGCGGGCTGGACCTGACCTTCACCGGCAGCGCCGGCCAGGGCTTCGGGGCCTTCCTCACGGAGGGGCTGCACGTGAGACTGCTGGGCGAGGCCAACGATTCCGTGGGCAAGTCCATGTCCGGCGGCACCCTCGCCCTCTGCCCCGCCCCCGGCGCCAGCTTCGTTCCAGAGGAGAACGCCATCCTGGGCAACGGGGCCCTCTACGGCGCCACCGCGGGCCGCTTCTTCGCCCGGGGCCTGGCGGGGGACCGCTTCGCCGTGCGCAACAGCGGCGCCACGGCGGTGGTGGAGGGCACGGGCCACCACGCCTGCGAGTACATGACCCGGGGCGCCGTGGCCATCCTCGGCCGCGTGCTGGCCAACGCCGGGGCGGGCATGACCGGCGGCTGCCTCTTCCTGCGGCGGGACCACGAGGCCCGCGTGAACCGCGACTACCTGGCGCCCATCCCCTGGCGCCCGGAAGAGGAGCAACTGTTCCGGAGCCTGCTGGAGGGTCACGCCCTGGAGACCGGCAGCGTCACGGCCCGGGCCCTGCTGGCCGACTGGCCGGGAACCCTGGACACCTTCCTTCCCTTCGTGCCCCTGGCGGTGGCCGCGGCCTTGACCCACCCCCTGGGCTGATCCGACGGAAGGCACCGCACGCCTAGCCCACCCGGTCGAAGAGGCCCGGCTGCGGCACCGGGGCGCGGACCGGCAGGGCGGGCGGCTCTGGTGCCTTCTTCACGCGACGGCGCCCGGGGAAGACGGCCTGGAAGGCGGATCGCACCTCCTCGGCGTAGTCCGAGGTCAGCACCTTCAGCCAACCATGGTCGGCCAGCGTCTTGTAGAAGGGATCCTGCGCGAGGAGGCGCAGGCCTCCGACCCAGGCCTTGGAGGCCCCGCTGGCCTTGGCGCGGCGGGCGAAGGCGTGGGGATCGTGCACGGCCATGAGGGGCGCCACGGCGATGCAGACCGCGATGCCCGCCGCCGAGAGCCGCTCGGCGGCGGCCCAGCGGCTGGGGATGGCGGGGGCGTGGGGCTCCACCACCTGGCGCACGGTGTCGTCGTCGGTGGGGATCGAAAGGCCCACCGAGAGGCGGTCCCCGAAGGCCTTGAGCAGCTCCAGATCCTGCAGCACCAGGGGTGAGCGGGTGTGCAGGATGACCTCGGTGGTGGGACAGAGCAGCAGCACCTCGAGGCACCGGCGGCTGAGGCGGTACTGCCGCTCCAGGGGCTGGTAGGGGTCCGTGGCCGAGGCCATGAACACCCGCTCGCCGTGCAGCCGGTGGCGCTGGGCCCAGAGCAGCTCGGGGGCGTTCAGCTTGGGCGTCACCCAGCCGCCCCATTCATCGCGGGTATGGAGGGCGTTGGGGTAGTCCCGCACGTAGCAGTAGCGGCAGCCGTGGGCGCACCCCCGGTAGGGGCTGAGCGCGAACCCGAAGCCGTACCGGTCGTCCTTCTGGGGGCGGAGGATGGACCGTGCCTCTTCCGGCTCCACGGCCAGGCCCTGGAAGAGGGGTGGAGGATCCTGAGGCAGCGGGAGGGGGGTCATGTCCTCCAGTTTTCGCCTTTTTTTCGTTCCGTCAAGAGGCGTCCGCCGACCCGACTCCGACCCCCGCCCCGGCGCCCTTCGCGATGACATTGATGCGGCCATTGGTCTCGAGGATGGCCACGCGCACATCCGCCAGATCCGACAGGCCCGCCTGCCGGACGGCCGCCATGAGCTCGTGGTGGGTGATGCGCCCCGAGGCCAACATGGCCTCGTCGGGCAGGCCGTTGTGCACCAGGATCTGGGGACGGCCCTCCAGCAGAGTCTCCACCTTCTTGCTGCGCCATGTGATCCAGGACAGCAGGCCGTGGGCGGCCAGCAACGTGACCACCAGCACGAAGCCGGCGGCCACGGTGTTGTCTCCCGCGTTCATGCTGTTCTGCACCGCGTTGCTGAGCACGAGCAGCAGCACCAGGTCGAAGGGCGCCAGCTGGCCGACCTGGCGCTTGCCCGTGAGGCGCAGGGTGATCAGCAGGAACCCGTAGACGAGCAGGCCCCGCAGCACGAATTCCCACCAGGGTTGCGCAAGTTTCCACATGGAAACCCCCACGGGGAGGGCCCCCTCGAACAGCATGGTCATGGGCGGAATCCCCAGGTGGGTCAGTGGGCCTACTCGAAGGCGACCGTGAAGGTGGCCGTGCCCAGCTCGGCGCCGTCGGCGGCCATCACCTTGACGGTCCATTCGCCGTCATCGCCGGTGCGGAACGTGCGGTAGGCGTTGGTGCGGTAGGGGGAGCGCGGCACCTTCAGCTCCTGCTTGGAGGTGCGGTCGCCCTTGCTGAAGACCACGGTCACGGTGCTGTCGGCGGCCCCGGTGACGCGGGTCCAGGCGTAGATCTTCGTGCCGGCGGCCACCTTGAAGGTGGTGGCTTCGCCCTGGATTTCCATCTTTTCAACGGCGGTGCCCACCTTCACTTCGGCGGAAGGCTTCGCGTCCGCCTTGGCTTCGGGCTTGGGTGACTGGGCGACCAGCGCCGCACAGGCGAGGAGAGGGAGGAGGAAGGCCTGGCGCATGGAAAGGCTCCTTGGAGAAGGCCCCCATTCTGCGCTCGACCCGATCGATTGTCACCGTACCTGGGCGGGGGATTTGCCCTATCCGGCCCAGGTCTCCAGGCCTTCGAGGATGTCCCGAACGCCGGGGCCGAAACGGGCGTTGCTGAGCCAGTCCACGCCCGCCGGCAGGCCCTCCAGGGCCGCCTGAACCCGGGCCCGGTGGCCCAGCTCGGGCCGGGGGATGGCCTTGTCCGCCCGCTCATGGCGCACGGCGGTGGCCTCGCCCAGGGCCGGGATCCAGTGCCGGAGACGGGCGAAGATGCCCTCCCAGGCCTCCAGGTCCGCAGGCTTGCCGAAGGCGCCGCCGATGAAGCTGCGCAGCTGCATGACGCCTTCCGGCGCACTCTGGGGATCCATCCAGGAGGGCACCAGGGAACCCAGGTAGCCCCGGCCTTCGGGCGGGTGGATAAGGAAGCCGAAGCTGTCCTTCAGCGCGGGCAGCGGCGTGTGGCGACTGTGCCAGAGATCCACGGACGTGTAGGGAATGGCCGCCAGGGCCCCGGCGCTCTGGGGTGCCACGGCACCCAACAGCACCGCCGCCTCGTAGGCCGGCAGGGCCAGGACGATGCGATCGGCCTCGCGCACCTCGCCGCCGCCGATTACGCGCCAGCGGTTGCCGGGCAGGGCCTCCAGGCGCTCGGCCCGCAGGCCCGCGCGCACGGCCGGCAGCTTCGAGGCCAGGCGGATGGGCAGCTGTCCCATGCCGCCCTCGGGCACCACCATGTGGCTCACGCCGCCCTTGCGGATGCCGTTCACCAGGCTGCCCGTGGCCTCCCACTGCCGCAGCTTGGGGATGGCGTCCACCGAGAGGATCTCCGCCGGGGCCGCCAGCACGCCCGCGATCATGGACGGCAGCAGCTCCGTGGCCACACCCTTGCCCAGGCGCCGCGTGATGAAGGCCGACAGCCCCTCTTCCGGCTCGCCGGGGCGCACGGGCTGGAAGGGCTCCAGCATCATGCGGAGCTTGGCGCCCAGCGGCATCAGGGGCGAGGTCATCAGGCCCACGGGCGAGGCGGGCACGGGGATGAGGCGACCGCCCTTCCCCACCCAGCGGGCGCCGGTGCCCGGCGACTTGAAGGGCAGCTCGATGGCGCTGAAGAGGCGGTCCACGGCGGTGCCCTTCTGCCAGAGCACGCCCTGGGGCCCGGTCTCAAAGTGGCCGCCCTCCCATGGCAGGGTCTTCATCCAGCCGCCCACGGTGGCGCCGGCCTCCCACACTTCCACCGCTTCGCCGCGCCGCTGCAGGTGCCAGGCCGCCGCGAGTCCCGTGACGCCGCCGCCGAGGATCAGGGTGCTCATGGGAGGATCTCCAGGACGCGCCGGGTCAGGCAGCGGATGTAGGCGGGATCGGTGCCGGGGGCGGCCACGCGGCGGTAGGTGCGGATGCCCGCCTGGTCGGCCACGTGCCGGTATTCGATATCCAGTTCGTGCAGGGTCTCGATGTGCTCGCTGACGAAGCTCATGGGCACGACGATGACATCCTTGCCGCCCATGGCTTCCAGCACGTTCTTCAGGGGGGGTTCCAGCCAGCGCACGGGCCCCGTGCGGCTCTGGTAGGCCAGCAGGTACCCGCCGGGGATCTCGCCGATCCGCGCCATCAGGGCATCCCGGGTGGCATGGATCTCCTTCTCGTAGGGATCGCCCGCCACGATCTGGCGCACCGGCAGACTGTGGGCGCTGAAGATGACCGTGGCGTTCGGCAGTTCCTTCAGGGCCTGGCGAAGCGGCGCCTCCAGCGCGTCGAGGTAGTCGGGATCGGTGGCGTAGTGATCCACGCCGGGCAGGATCTCCATCCCCGCCTTGGCGGCCTCGATGGCCAGCTCGCGCAGGCTCGATCCGGTGGTGGCGCGGCAATCGTGAGGGTAGAGCGTCACGGGCACCAGCTTCCGGATGCCATCCCGCTTCAAGGCCTTCAGCAATCCTTCAGCCCTGGGGGCCGCGTAGCGGAAGCAGAGCTTCACAGCCTCCGTGCGGCCCGCGTGGCGCAGGGCCGTCCGCAGCGCCGCGGCCTGGTAGGCGCTCTCCCGCAGCAGGGGCGAGCCGCCGCCGATCTGGGCATAGCGGCCCTTGGCCCCGGGGGCCCGCAGCTTGGCGATGAGCTTCGAGAAAGGTCCCTGCAGCCAGGCCGGCCCGGGCAGGCGGATGAGGTCGCGGTCGCCGAAGAGCGCCGCCAGGAACGGCTCCACCTGGTCCAGGTTCACCGGGCCGCCGAGGTTGAGGAGCAGGATCGCGGTATCTCGCATCAGGTTCCACCTTACGCGAGAGGGGATGGAACTTTCGTCACGGAAGCCTGGACAGGTCCTGTCAGAACAGGAAATGACCGTTCCCACCCCGACATCCCATAGACTGTCCCTTCCCTCGGAGTCGCCATGCCCCGCCTCGACCTGTCAGATGCCCTCGCCGCCTTCGCCCCCCTGCCCGACCCTGCCCGGCTCTGGCTGCTGGCCCTGGTGGAACCCACCGACGCGGCCCGACTCGCGCCGGAGGTGGACGCCCTCCTCGGGCGGTGGCGCCACAAGGGCGTGCAGTACCAGGCCACCTGGACCCTCCTGGAAGGCCGCATCCTGGCCATCGCGGAGCCCATCCTCGCCACCCAGCCGTCGGGCTGCGCCATCGACGGCATGCTGCGCGGCATGAACCAGATCGCGGGCCGGCTGGGCCTGGCCCTGGAGGATCCCCAGGCCGTGATCGTCCGGAGTCCCGACGGCATCCGGGCCATCCCGCGCGCCGACCTCGAGGCCCGGCTGGTGGATGGCACCCTGGATGGCGCGACCCCCGTGCTGGACCTGGGCCTCCTGAGCGTGGGCGAGTTGCGCCAAGGCCGCTTCGAGCGCCCCCTGGCCGCCACCTGGATCGGCCGCAAGTACAAGATTCAGGCCCCGGCTGAAACCGGGGCCTGAATCACCAGCGACGAGCTGAAGCGGGCTAGAAGATGGATTCGCCGGGCTTGCGGCGCCAGGCTTCGGAGCGCTTCTGGCCTTCGGCCTTGGGCTTCGCGTCCTTGGCGGCGGCGAGGGTCTGCATCAGGGAGCCGCCGAGCTTGGAGGCCACCGACTTGGCCAGGGCCGGAGCCGCGGGCATCGCCGGTGTGCTGAGCGGGGCGCTGACGGGGCCGGAGGCGGGAGCCTCGGGCGCGGTCGCCTTGGCGGTGATCTCCTTCAGCCGCTTTTCGTACCAGACCTTCCGCTTGGGATCCATTACGCGGATGTTGCCGGCTTTCTCACCCTTCTTGAGGACCTTGGGCTTGGGCTTCTCGCGGTCTTCCCGCAACACGGAATCGGGCTTTGCAGCTTCTTCAAGGATCTTCGCCAGGTTGCCTAGGCCACGCAGGTTCATCATGTGCGGTTATTGCTCCAGAAGGGGCCACGGGCCACCACTGACAAGGTTATCGGCAATCCCTTTGCTTACATAGTGATTTTAAGCACGAGGCGCGGATTTTTCGCCCGGGCCGGATCGCGAAGCCTGGGACACTGGACCCCATGAAAACCTCGCTCGCCGCCCTGAAGGCCCGCCTGGACGGGCTCTGCGACCGCTATGACCACGCCGGGGCCCTGGACCTGGACCCCCTGTCCGTGCCCCTGACCTACCCCGATCCCCTGGACCGCGAGCTGACCGCCTTCGTCGCCGCTCACCTGGCCTACGGCCGGGTGGAGCCCATGATCCGCGCCGTGAAGGCGGCCCTCCTCCCCCTGGGACCCCGCCCCGCCGCCTGGCTGCGGGAGCGCTCCCCCGCGGAGGCGCGCAAGGCCCTGCTCCGCGCCCTGGCGGACTGGGCCTGGCGCTTCCACACCGGGCCCGATCTGGCCGCCTGGCTGCTGGCCTGGAAGCGCCTCGACCAGGAGAGCGGACGCGGCCTGGAGTCCCACCTCCTGCCCCAGGGGGACGAAAGCCCCGACGCGGCGCTCTCCCGCCTGGTGCAGCGCCTGCGCCGGGAGCTGCCGCCCAGCTACGGCACCCGATTCTCCCTGCCTGATCCCCTGGAAGGCGCCGCCTGCAAGCGCTGGCGCATGTTCCTCCGCTGGATGGTGCGCACCGGCTGGCCCGACCTGGGCCTCTGGGAGCGCTACCCGGCCGGGGCACTGATCATCCCCCTCGACACCCACGTGGCGCGGGTGTCGCGCTTCATCGGCCTCAGCCGCCGGGCCACGCCGGACGGGAAGATGGCCCTGGAGATCACCGAAGCCCTGCGTCGTCTGGATGCCGCCGATCCCCTGCGCTACGACTTCGCCCTCAGCCACCTGGGCATCCTGGGCGACTGCCCCGGGGTGCGCCGGCTGCCGGGCTGCTCCCCCTGCCCGCTCGTGTCGATCTGCAGAGCCGGGAAGCGGTGAACCCGCCCCTGCCGGCTCAGGGGGCCTTGCCGGGGAACCCCACCGACTGGCCCAGCAGGATCAGCTGGTCGGGACGGAGGGCCAGTTTCGGCCCCAGGGCCGCCTTGTCCACGTAGGCCCGGGCCCCCGTGGCGAGGCCCGCCGAGGCGCAGTAGAGGTAGATGTTCTGCGAGATGTAGCCCGCGTCCATGCAGGCCCACTCCCGGCGCTGCTCCAGGGGCCCGCTGCCTGTCCGCGCCAGGTCCGCCACGAGGATGAGCGTGACCGGCGCGTCCTTCACGAAGGCCTGGATGCCCCCGAGGGCCCGCAGGTCCGCCGGGGCCACGGGCTCGAGCCGGTGGTCCTTGGCCTGGTAGCGGAAGGCCCCCTGCTTCAGCAGCACGTAGACGTCGATCTCCTGGGTGTTCCGGGCGGAGGGCGCCGTGCGCCTTCCGTCCGGGCGGTTGACGCCCCAGGCGGCCCAGAGCAGATCCGACAGCTGCTGCGCGGACAGTTCCTTCGGGTCGAAGCTCCGGGAGGTGGCCCGCAGGGCGAGGGCCTCCATGAGCGGCCGGCCGCCGGTCTTCCGGGGCGCCGGAAGGTCGGGCGGCGCCGGAACGATCTGGGCGACCAGGACGCCGGCGGCGAGGAAGGCGGAGATCAGCGGGACGCGGACGTTCATGGACCACCTCGCAGCGCCGGGAAACGCGGCGTCAGGGGCCGCCGCCCGGCCCGGACGCCATTCTAGGCCCCCTGGCGCGCGAAGATGACCGAAAGGTTGTTAGCTAATTTCGGGTGGACGGTCACTGGGGGCGCCGGAGGGCGCCGACACGGCTGGGCCGCTTCGCGAAGGCGCAGTCTGAGCGATGGTAAGTCCGGCCCTTTTGCGCCCAGGCGCAAAAGGGCCGGGCTTACCACGGCACTCGGGGGAACGACTTAGGGCTGCTTCTTCCGATCTGACCCGGTTCATCGCACCCCGATGCATGGGGCCCGGCTTGTTCCCAGCCTAGCCGCGATGACCCCCTCCACGCCACCGGAAGGGGGTTCCGCCGAGCGGCTTCATTGCTGGAAGTGCCGCATCCGATGGACTTTTTTAATCGAGGGAAAATTCCGGTGGTGAGCCCTTGACACCCCTACATCTTGGGGCCATCCTTTTCTCCCGGCACAACCCCTAGAGGTAGGTCTTCAAACCCCCAACCCCTTGGGGAGGGCTTTGTGCGCCCCGCTTTCAGCCAGATCCCCGCTTCGACCCACCCCAGCAACCCCCCAAACCCCAGGACCGCGCAATGAAGATCGCCCGCCACTTTACCAAGGCAGGTCACGACCCCCTGGAAGGCATTCCCTTCGTCCCGCGCACCAGCCGCATCTCCAAGCTCGACGGCACGGTGGTGTTCGAGGCCAAGGACGTGATGGTGCCGGAGACCTGGTCCCAGGTGGCCGTGGACATCCTGGCCCAGAAATACTTCCGGCGGAAGGGCATCGACGAGCACAACGGCGGCGAGAAGGACGCGCGGCAGGTGTTCCATCGCCTGGCGGGCTGCTGGCGGCACTGGGGCGAGACGCACCACTACTTCGATACCGCCGAAGATGCCCAGACCTTCTACGACGAGCTCACCTACATGCTCGCCAACCAGATGTGCGCGCCCAACTCGCCCCAGTGGTTCAACACGGGCCTGCACTACGCCTACGGCATCTCCGGGCCGGCCCAGGGCCACAGCTACGTGGATCCCGCCACCGGCGAGATGATGAAGTCCACCTCCGCCTACGAGCGCCCCCAGCCCCACGCCTGCTTCATCCAGAGCGTGGCCGACGACCTCGTCAACGAGGGCGGCATCATGGACCTGTGGACCCGCGAGGCCCGCATCTTCAAGTACGGCTCCGGCACGGGCACCAACTTCTCCAAGGTGCGCGGCTCCGAAGAGCCCCTGTCGGGCGGCGGCCGCAGCTCGGGCCTCATGAGCTTCCTGGCCGTGGGCGACCGCGCCGCGGGCGCCATCAAGAGCGGCGGCACCACGCGCCGCGCCGCGAAGATGGTCTGCCTCGACCTGGATCACCCCGACATCGAGGCCTTCATCGACTGGAAGGTCACCGAGGAGCGCAAGGTGGCCATGATGGCCGCAGGCAGCGCCGTGGTGCGCCGCCACTGGGATGCCATCTGCAGGACCGTCGAGGGCTCCACCACCAAGGACGCCGATCCGCACACCAACGAGGCCCTGCGCAAGGCCCTCGCCCGCGCCAAGCGCGAAGGCGTGCCCGCGGCCTTCCTCACCCAGTGCCTGGGCCGCCTGGCCGAGGGCGACTTCGCCCGCGACCTCGCCGGCTACGACACCTCCTGGGACGGCGAGGCCTACTACACGGTGGGCGGCATGAACTCCAACAACTCGGTGCGGGTGCCCGACGCCTTCATGCGCGCCCTCGAGATGGACGGCGACTGGGAGCTCAAGCGCCGCATCGACGGCAAGACCAGCAAGAAGCTGCGCGCCAAGGATCTCTGGGAGAAGGTGAACCGCGCCGCCTGGGCCTGCGCCGATCCCGGCATCCAGTTCAACACCACCATCAACGACTGGCACACCTGCCCTGAAGATGGCCCCATCAACGCCAGCAACCCCTGCTCCGAGTACATGTTCCTGGATGACACGGCCTGCAACCTGGCCTCCCTGAACCTGTGCACCTTCCTCACGGAGGACGGCGGCTTCGACCTGGCGGGCTACCGGCACGGCATCCGGCTCTGGACCATCGTGCTCGAGATCAGCGTGCTCATGGCCCAGTTCCCCAGCGAATCCATCGCCAAGCTGAGCTACGACTTCCGCACCCTGGGCCTGGGCTACGCCAACCTCGGCGCCATGCTCATGCGCATGGGCATCCCCTACGACAGCGTGGAGGGCACCCAGTGGTGCGCCGCGCTGACGGCCATCCTCACGGGCGACGCCTACGCCGCCAGCGCCGAGATGTCCCGCGAGCTGGGACCCTTCCCCGGCTACCGGAAGAACGCCGACCACATGCTGCGGGTCATCCGCAACCACCGCCGCGCCGCCTACAACGCGCCGGCCTCGGAGTACGAGCAGCTCTCCATCCGACCCCAGGGCCTGCACGGCGCCGGCGTGCCCAAGCGCATCGTCGAGGCCGCCCGCGAGAGCTGGGACACGGCGCTGACCTACGGCGAGCAGTGGGGCTTCCGCAACGCCCAGGTGACGGTGCTGGCCCCCACGGGCACCATCGGCCTCCTCATGGACTGCGACACCACGGGCGTGGAGCCCGATTTCGCCCTGGTGAAGTTCAAGAAGCTGGCGGGCGGCGGCTACTTCAAGCTGGTGAACCGCGCCATTCCCGAAGCCCTGGCGCGCCTGGGCTACTCCTCGACGCAGATCCAGGAGATCGAGCGGCACGTGGTGGGCTGGCTGCAGATCAACGACCAGACTCCCGGCATCACCCGCAGCATGCTCAAGGCCAACGGCTGGGCCGACGAGGAGATCGCCCTGGTGGAGCAGAAGCTCCCCACCGCCTTCGATCCCGCCTACGCCATCGACGTGGAGCGCCTGAAGAACGACTTCAGCCCCGAGCAGGTGGAGGCTTTCCTGCTGGCCCTCAGCGGCACCATGACCGTGGAAGGCGCACCCCACCTGAAGGATGAGCACCTGCCCATCTTCGACTGCGCCAACCGCTGCGGCCGCACGGGGCGCCGCTACATCGCGCCCCAGGGCCACCTGAAGATGATGGGCGCCGCCCAGCCCTTCCTCAGCGGCGCCATCAGCAAGACCATCAACCTGCCCGCGGAAGCCACCGTGGCGGAGATCGGCGGCATCTACGAGGCCAGCTGGCAGCTCATGCTCAAGGCCGTGGCCCTCTACCGCGACGGCTCGAAGATGAGCCAGGCCATGGCCACCAACCTGGACCTGCTGGACGGCGCCGACACGCTCCTCGACGAGCAGGCCACCGCCACCGAGAAGGCCCCGGTCCTGGCCCAGGCCCTCACGCAACAGCTGGTGCGCACCTACCGGCGCCGCCTGCCCAACCGCCGCGGCGGCTACACCCAGAGCGCCACCATCGGCGGCACCAAGCTCTACCTCCGCACCGGCGAATACGAGGACGGCAGCCTCGGCGAGATCTTCCTCGACATCCACAAGGAGGGCGCCGCCTTCCGCGCCGTGCTCAACTGCTTCGCCATCGCCGTGAGCATGGGCCTGCAGCACGGGGTGCCCCTGGAAGAGTTCTGCGACGCCTTCCTGTTCACCCGCTTCGAGCCCGGCGGCATGGTGGCCGGCAGCGACACCATCAAGCTGAGCACCAGCCTCATCGACTTCGTGTTCCGCGAGCTGGCCATCAGCTACCTGGGCCGCTACGACCTGGCCCACGTGGAACCCGAGCAGCTCGTGAACGCCGCCACCGGCCTGCGCCCCAACAGCCAGGCCCCCGGCGTGGCCAACCTGCCCAGCCTGCCCACGGGCACGCCCCTGCCCTTCCCCGACGCGCCCGCCGTCGGCGCGGCTGCCGCTCCCACCCCAACCCCCGTGCTGGTGGGCGTCTCCGGCGCGAAGGCCACCGTCAGCGCCGCCCAGGCCGCCCGCGAGAAAGGCTACACCGGCGACCCCTGCCCCGAATGCGGCCACCTCACCCTGGTCCGCAACGGCGCCTGCATGAAGTGCCAGACCTGCGGGGCGACCACGGGTTGCAGCTAGGAAAACGATCCACCGCATAGAACGCTGAAAAGAAGGGGGGAGACATCCGCCCTTCTTTTTTTTCCACGTGCGGCAGACGACCGGAGGGAAAAGCCAAAAGCTGAAACCGCAGATGACGCAGATGGCGCAGATGCGCACCGGCCCATCCTTCCGGTTGTCCGAGCTTTCAGGCCCTGGAAGCCACTTCGGCCTCCTCTCATCCGCGTTTATCCGTGGCAGATCTTCCTTTTTCGCCACAAGATGGCCCCATGCCTGATCTCCTCGACCCCGCCATCCTCGACCTGGCTTCGGACCCGGAGCTGGGGCCTTTGCTGGCCGCCTGCCCGGACATCGCGCCGCTGCGGTTCCGGGATGGGGAGCTGCTCGTCAAGGAGGGAGAGGATTCGCAGGACCTCTTCATCGTCCGCAAGGGCAGCCTCGTGGTGGAGAAGGCCCTGCCGGACGGCACGTTGCGGCCCCTGGCCCAGCTGGAATGCGCGGTGGACGCGCCCGTCATCATCGGCGAGATGGCCTACTTCGGGGCCCAGCGCCGCACGGCCACGGTGCGGGCCGTGGGCAGCTGCCAGGCCCTGCACCTGAAGCCCGCCCACCTGGACGCCATCATGGCGGGCTTTCCCGGCCTTACCCGCATCCTCTGCCGCCAGTTCACCACGCGGCTGAAGGAGGCCAACGAGGAACTTCGAGACCTGCGGGCCCGCTTCGACCTGGCCCCCATGCGCCGCATGGCCCAGCCCGGCGAGGTGCTGCTGCAGGCGGGCGCCCCGGTGGACACCCTGCTCCAGCTGGCCATGGGCACCGTGCGCTTCGGCCAGGGGCCCGGCTCCCGGGTGCGCCGCGCGGAGGACCTGCCTGAGGGCTTCCTGGGCCTCGATGCGTTCCTCTGGGGCGCCGCCCACGACACCACGGTCACCGCCGAGGAGCCCTGCTTCCTCGCCGTCATCAGCAAGGAGCGGCGCGAAGCCTTCGTGCGCTGCCACCCGGCGCTGGTGCTCAAGGTGCTCGGCACCTGGGCCGAAGGCTGAATCAATCCCCTTCGGCCAGCGCCGCGTCCAGCATCCACCGCGCGATGCTGATGGGGCCCGGCAGCAGGGGCAGGTCGTCCCGGGTGAACCAGCGCGCGTCCTCCAGTTCTGCGGGATCGGGCCTCAGCTCGCCGTCAAGGTGCTCGGCGCGGAAGCCCACCATGAGCCCGTTCGGAAAGGGCCAGGCCTGGCTGCCGAAGTAGCGCAGGCGGTGCACGCGGATGCCCAGCTCCTCGGCCACCTCGCGATGCACGGTCTGCTCCAGCGACTCGCCGGGCTCGGCGAAGCCCGCCACGGGGCTGTAGACGCCGGGCTTGAAGTGGGGCGAGCGGGCCAGGGCCAGCTCCCGGCGCGGCCCCTCGCCCCGCTGGATGAGCACGATGATGGCCGTCGAATTCGAGGGAAAGACCACCCGGCCGCAGGCCGGGCAGCGCCGGCTGGCGCCCTCGCCCGGTTCCAGCGCCGCCTGGCAGGCGCCGCAGAAGCGGTGGCCCGCCTCCCACGCCAGCCACTGGTAGGCGCGGCCCGCCTGGGTCCATTCGGCCGGGTCCATGCGCGGGAAGGCGTCCCGCAGCCCCAGGGCCTCCACCCCGTCGGGCACGGGCGCGTCTGGCGCCACCCGCTGGGCCACCAGGCCCTCGGGCAGGCGCACCTGGGTCTCGGCAGCCACGTCCAGGCTGGTCCCCGGAGCCGTGGGCAGCCACAGCCGGTCACCCTGAAAGGTGAATCGGGGTCCCGTCATGCCCGTTCAGCGCGGCCTAGCGGCGGCCATGGCCCTTGCGGCCGCCGTCGCGGTGCTTCGCCTGGCCCTTGTGTTTGCCCTGGTCGGAGCGGCCCTCGCGGCGGGGCTTCCGCTCGACCCGGCGGCCCTCCCGGCCACCCTCTCGCAGAGCCTGCGTGGGGGCCGGCTGCTTGGAGAGGCCCAGGGGATCGGGCAGGTTCAGGGGGTTCGGGATCTGGGCCATCAGGAGGGAGGCGCCGAACAGCAGGACTGCCAGGATGCGGGTCGATCGGGTCATGAATCCTCCGGGGCGGCCGACCGGAACGAAAGGTCCGCCACGCGCCAACCTGATGCTACCCCATCAGGCGAAGGTCACGGCATGTACCGGGGGCAGGTGCTCCGCCAGGGTGAGCCAGTCGTCGCCGCCGTTCTCGCTGATCCACACCGAGCCCGTGGTCGAACCGAACGCCAGCCGCTCGCCGGTGGCATCGAGATCCAGGGCGTGGCGGTACACCAGGTCGTAGGCCCAGCCCTGGGGCAGGCCCTTGTGCAGCGTCTCGAAGGTGCGGCCGCCATCCCGGGTGCGGTTCACGACCACCTTGCCCTCCACGGGAATGCGGCGCTCGTCCTTGATGGCGGGCACGAACCAGGCGGTGTCGGGATCCTTCGGGTGCACCACCACGGGAAAGCCGAAGACCGACGGCTTCACATCCGTGATTTCCGTCCAGCTCATGGCGTTGTCCGTGCTGCGGAAGATGCCGTTGTGGTGCTGCACCCACCAGACGTCGGGCCGCGCGGGGCACTGCACCATGCGATGGGGATCCTGGGATTCGGGGGCCTCAACCAGCTCAGGAGGCGCGTAGTCGGCGCGCATGCCCTTGGTGTGGGCCGTCCAGGTCTGCCCCAGGTCGGTCGTCATCCACACGCCGCCGCTGGAGACCGCCACCACCACGCGGTTCCCGTCCCTGGGATCCACGCAGATGGAGTGGATGCCGGGGGCGTCGGCGCCGCCGCCCATCCACTTGCGGCGTTCGGGCATGTTCCAGAGGGATTCCACCATCTGCCAGGTGGCGCCGTGGTCCTCGCTCCAGAAGAGGCCGCCGGGCAGCGTGCCGGCCCAGAGCAGGCCTGGCTGCGACGCCAGGCCCGGCGCCAGGCACCAGAAGCGGATGAGGCGCCAGGGAATCTCGCGGCCCAGGAAATCCTTCTCCACGTGGCCCTCGGGCGGGGTGGGATAGGCGGGCACGCCGATCTCCTCCCAGGTGGCGCCGCGGTCGCGGGAGCGGTGCAGCTTGGCGCCGAAGTGGCCATGGTCCAGGGCCGCGTACCAGGCGCCATCGCGAGGATCACAAAAGGTCAGGGACACGTTGTCACCCAGGAAGTGGACCTGTTCCAGCGCCCAGGCCCCCTTCCCCTGGCGGCGGGCGGAGAAGAGCCCCTTGCGGGTGGACACGAGCAGCTGGTCGGACATCTCAGCCTCCGGAAAGGGCCTGCATGACAAATATCTCGGCGGCCTCGGGCACGGGATCGCTGAGGGCCCGGCGGTCCGCGATGGGCACGCCGTCCACGTAGACCGCCATGTGGAACCTCAGGGCCCCGTGCTCATCCAGCACGTAGCCCCGCAGCTTCGGGTACTGCGCGAAGGCCGCCTCGAGGCTCTCCCTCACCGTGAGCCCCGCCACCGCGCAGGGCGGGCAGGCCACATGGCGCTGGAGGTTGCGGGTGAACGCGACGCGGGGCATGGGGATCCGGAATGGGCCCTGCCACTGTGTCCCCGGGACACCTTCCTGTCAAGACAGCGAGGTCTCCGGAACAGCCGCCTGGTTCATCCACCCGGCCAGGCGTTCGTCGAGGGAGGCACGGAAGGCGCCGAGGGCATCGTCGGCCGCCTTGCGGAAATCCTTCGGCACCTTCCGATAGCGCCCGCGCACCTGCCCCAGCAGCTGGTCGCGGTAGGCCTTCAGCTCCCGGAGCCTTCCGGTCCGGCCGCTGGCCGCCGAGGCCCGCACCCGGTCGGCAAAGGCCCGCTCCAGGCCGCTCAGGGCAAGCTTGAAGCGATCCAGTTCCAGGACGCCGCGCGTCATCTTGAAGAAGTGATGCCCCTTGATCGCCATGGTGATGGTTTCCGGGGCCATCCGCGGTCGCGCCAGGAAACCCCTGATGATGAAGAGCCAGTAGGCCAGGGTGTAGTGCGAGAAAGTCTGGATGAACAGGGATAGGACGAAGGCGCGAAGTTCGGTGAGGCGGATCTTCCGGCTGGAAGCCCGGTGCCGCTTGAGGGAGGCCAACAGCCGGAGGCAGCGCTCGAAGTAGCGGCTGGGCGCATAGATCTCCGCCAGGATCTGCTTGTAACCTTCGATCAGCTTCCGGGTGTCCATCCTGGGCAGGAAGTTGAGCCGCAGGTCGTGGGTGTTGTTGCCCCCGCCGGATTCCGCGGTGAGGCGGTCCTCCGATCGGAGGCGCCGGTGCAACTGGGTTCCGGGGAGGGCCGTGAGCAGGCCCACCATGGCGGTGGGAATGCCGGCCTCCTGGATGAACCGGATCTGGCGCTCGAAGATGTCGTCGGCGTCGCTGTCGAACCCCACGATGAAGCCCCCGGCCACCTCGAGGCCGGCGCGCTGGATCTTCCGGACGCTGGCGAGCAGGTCCGACTTGAGGTTCTGCGGCTTCGCGGTGGCCTTCAGCGTGCAGAGATCCGGCGTCTCGATCCCCATGAACACCATGTTGAAGCCCGCCTGCACCATCTCCGCCATCAGCGGCTCATCTTCCGCCAGGTCGAGGCTGGCCTCGGTGAAGAGGGAGAAGGGGTGCTGCCGCTCCCGCTGCCAGCGGGTCAGCTCGGGGAGCAAGGCCCGGACCTCCCTGCGGTTGCCGATGAAGTTGTCGTCCACGAGGAAGAGGGGACCCTGCCAGCCCGATTGGTGGAGCAGCTCCATCTCGCGCAGGAGCTGGGCGGGCGTCTTGACGCGGGGCCGCCGTCCGAAGAGCTCGATGATGTCGCAGAATTCGCAGTTGTAGGGGCAGCCCCGGGAATACTGCAGCGCCATCTCGGCGTAGTCCTCCCGGCGCACCAGGTCGAACCGGGGCGGCGGGGAGAGCGAGAGGTCGGGCCTCTCGGTGCTGGTGTAGACGGCCCTGGCCTCTCCCCGCTCGAAATCGCGGAGGAAGGCCGGAAGCGTGGTTTCCGCCTCGTTCAGCACGAAGTGATCCACGCCCTGGATCTGCCCGTGGCAGCTGGTGGGATAGGGCCCGCCCGCCACGATGGGCTTGCCGAGCCTGCGACAGAGCTGGATGACCCGCTCGAGGGAATCCTTCTGCACGATCATGGCGGAGACCAGGACCAAGTCCGCCTGGGCCACCGCCGCCTCACGCAGGGGCTCCACGTTCATGTCCACCAGGCTCAGGTCCCAGTCCCGCGGCAGCATCGCCGCGACGGTCAGGAGCCCCAGGGGTGGGAAGATCGCCTTCTTGCCGATGAAGGGGAGCGCGTACTTCAGGCTCCAGTAGGTGGGGGGCATTTCCGGATAGACCAGCAGGACCTTCATTCCCAAACCCGCTTCCCCCTTTCCTCGGCCCTCGGTCATTCCATGGGACTGGCAGGCCGCCTATTCGAACCGCGTGGGGTCGTGCCAGTTCTCCCGGTGCGCCGCTTTCTGCCGTTCCTCTTCCAGCCGGGCCTGGGCTTCGAGGAACTCCTCGTCTTCCAATCGGGTGGGGTCCGGCAGGGGATGGCCATCCAGTTCATGGATGGGCGCAGAGCGACGTTCCACTCCGATGATCCTGTTCCACACCTGACGCCGTTCCAAGGGGCTCGTCATGGTCCACCTCCGGCAGGTGACCCAACATACGTCAGCCTGGGGGCTGTGCCAGCCTGGAAAATACCTGGGTTACTGGCCTCAAAGTCGTGGACTGTCAGCCACTACCGGACAGGTTCGCCGTGAATGAGACCGCCCAGCCAGGCGCAGGGCAAGGCGGTGATGATGAGGGAGACCGGGTACCAGACCGGTCCCAGAGAAAGGGGAATCGTCGCCGCCGCACCCAGGAGGCTCACCACGAATCCCACCGCGCCGAGCGCCAGCGCGTGGCGCATGGGCCGCCCCGGCGCCAGCCGGGCCGCGAGCCAGCTGCCGAAGACCGCATAGACGCAGCGGTAGGCCAGGGCCAGCAGCAGCGGGCCCGTGGCGAACAGGGGCTGGCCCCAGGGCGGGTAGACCTTGAGCATGTGCATCGCCTGGTCGGTGGCCAGGGAGAGCGCCACCACGGCGACGAAGCCCGCCACCACCGCGGCGACACTGCGTCCCAGGCGGCGGGCCGGAACGGCCCCTTCGATCTGCGCGGCCTTCATCGGGCGGCCCTCCTCAGCATGCGGTGGGGCAAGGCTAGCCGGGCCCCCTCCTCGGTCAAGGACGGCGGGAGACACAAAAACGCAGGGGGTCGCCCCCCTGCGTTTGCGAACCCTGACCTGCGGCTAGATGAGCCCGAGCTGCTTGACCGCCTGGCGCTCCTCGTCGAGCTCCTTGGCGGTGGCGTCCATCTTCGCGCGGCTGAAGGCGTTGATCTCGAGGCCCTTCACGATCGCCACCTGGCCGTTCTTCACGGTGACGGGGAAGCCGTAGACCAGGCCCTCGGGCACGCCGTAGCTGCCGTCAGACACGAAGGCCATGCTGGTCCAGTCGCCCTCGGGGGTGCCCAGGGCCCAGCTCTTCATGTGATCGATGGCGGCGTTGGCGGCGCTGGCGGCGCTGCTGAGGCCGCGGGCCTCGATGATGGCCGCGCCGCGCTTGGCCACGGTGGGGATGTAGGTGGTCTCGTACCAGGCGTGGTCATTGACCAGGTCGTAGGCGTTCTTGCCGTCCACGGTGGCGTGGTAGAGGTCGGGGAACTGGGTGACGCTGTGGTTGCCCCAGATGGTCATCTGCTTGATGGCGGTGACGGGCTTGCCCGTCTTCTCGGCCAGCTGCGAGATGGCGCGGTTGTGGTCGAGACGCACCATGGCGTGGAACTGGGTGGGCTTCAGCTTGGGCGCGTTGGAGAGCGCGATGAAGGCGTTCGTGTTGGCGGGGTTGCCCACCACCAGCACCTTCACGTTGCGGCTGGCCACTTCGCTGAGCGCGTGGCCCTGGGGCTTGAAGATGCCCCCGTTGGCGTTCAGCAGGTCGGCGCGCTCCATGCCGGCCTTGCGCGGCAGGGCGCCCACGAGCAGCGCGTAGTCGGCGTCCTTGAAGGCCACCATCGGATCGTCGGAGGTGACGACGCCGGCCAGGAGCGGGAAGGCACAGTCGTTGAGTTCCATGACGACGCCGTTCAGCGCCTTGAGGGCCGGGGTGATCTCCAGCAGCTGGAGGATCACGGGCTGGTCGTTGCCGAGCATCGCGCCGCTGGCGATGCGGAAGAGCAGGCTGTATCCGATCTGACCGGCAGCGCCGGTGACGGCCACGCGAACGGGGGGTTTCATGCTGGAGCCTCCTGGAGATGGGCCCATTCTATACCTCGCGGCGCCTCAGCAAACCGCCTTGTCCGGAATCGTGACGCGCGTCCGGCCGGGTGATCATCCGGATGGAATGTTTCCGGCAGGGCCGTCCGATAGACTGGGATCCGGTCACCCATGTCCCCACCCGTCCCGCGCCTCGCCCGCCTTCTGTGGCTGCTCTGCCTGCTCACGACCCAGGTCGTGCCGGCGGGCGTTCCCGGTTCCGGGCGCATGGTCTTCCGCGCCCTGGGTCCAGCCGAGGGCCTGGAACACACGAGCCTCACCACCCTCACCCAGGATTCAGCCGGCTTCCTGTGGGTGGGCACCGAGGGCGGCGCCTACCGCTACGATGGCACGGGCTTCCGCCTGTGGAGCCTGCGGGAGGGCCTCCCCTCGGCCTGGGTGAGGGCCTTCGCCGCCACCCCCGACGGGGGCCTCTGGATCGGCACCCGGGCTGGCCTCTGCCTCCTCCGCGAAGGCCGGGTCCGCCGGCTGGAGGCTTCGGACCCCCTGGCCTCTGCGCGCATCCACCAGATCGCCGTGGACCTCAAGGGACGCATCTGGGTGGCCGCGGAGACGGGATTGTTCTGGAGCGTGGGCCAGGGGCGCCGCTTCGCCGCCGTGCCCGGCTGGCCCACCGCGGAGCCCGCCTTCACCGTGACCCGCGGGGCCATGGGCATGTGGGCCGGGGGAACCGCCGCCGTGCGCCGGCGCCTGGAGGATGGGACCTGGCAGACCTTGGGCCCCGCCGAAGGCGTGCCGGCCGAGCCGGTGAAGGCGCTGCTCGAATCCGGGCAGGGCGTGCTCTGGCTGCGGACGCCCAGCAGCCTGCGCACCCTGGGCCCGGGGGCCTCCCGCTTCAGCCTGCCGGCTGCCGGACTGCCCTCGCTGCTGATCAGTTTCTACGAGGAATCCCTGCGGCCGGACGGCGCCGGCGGCCTCTTCGTGCCCACCGCCAAGGGGCTGCTGCACTTCCCCGCCGGGCCGCCGGGACAGACCGCCTGGCGCCTGCTGGATGAATCCCGCGGCATCCCGTCGGGCTGGGTGAACCAGGCGCTGGTGGATGCCTCGGGCAACCTCTGGGTGACCAACCTGGGCCTGCACCGCCTCCAGGGCACCGGGGACTGGGAGAACTTCACCCAGCGGGACGGCCTGCCCGCGGACAGCACCTGGGGCCTCCTCCGCGACCGGAAGGGCGTGCTCTGGGCCAGCACCAGCGGCGGGCTCGCCACCATGGAGGGAGCCCGCCTGAAACCCTTCGCGCCGAGCGCGGGGCTGGTGCTCTACACCATGCGGGAGAGCGCCGACGGCGCCATCTGGGGCGGCGGGGAGCACCCCTTCCTGGTGCGCATCTCGCCGGACCGGACGCGGATCACGCGCATTCCGCTGCCCCCCGCGCCGAGCCTCGCCATTCCCGTCGCCCTGACGTTCGGTCCCGACGGTTCGCTCTGGATCGCCACCGCCAACGACGGCCTATGGCAGGCGACCAACCTCGACGGCCGGCCCGCGTTCCACCGGGCCGAGCTGCCCGGAGCGGGCGAGTTGGGCCAGATCACCGCCCTCCACCTCGACGGGCGCGGGCGCCTCTGGGCCGCCACCGGCCGGGGCCTGGCCTGCCTGGAAGGCGGCATCTGGCGCACCTGGGGCGCTGGGATCGGCCTGCACGCCGCGCCCCTGTGGGCCCTGGTGCCCATGGCGGATGGCACCGCCTGGGTCGCCTACCTCGAGCCCTTCGGCCTGACCCAGGTCGACCTGCAGGGCGATGTGCCCAAGGTCCTCCGCCACCGCACTCGGAAGGAGGGGCTCGCCAGCGATTCGGTCTACAGCCTTGTTCGCGATGGCGCCGACCAGCTGTGGGTGGGCGGCCCCCGGGGCGTGCAGCGGTGGACGGGCGAGGTGCAGCGGCTGTTCCGCCGGGAGGACGGCCTGGCCGGGACGGACTGCAATCCCTTCTCCACCTGGGTGGACGCCGATGACAGCGTCTGGTTCGGCACCACCGCCGGCATCCTCCACCACCGGCCCAGCTCGACTGGCCGCGGATCCCGCCCCCCCGAGGCCATGGTGGTCGCCTTCCGCCTCGGCAGCCGATCCTGGGACCTGCCCCTGCTGGGGCCCGCGGACCTGGGCCAGGTGCCCTACGGAGACCACACCCTCATCGCGAACGTGACCTCCTTGGCCTTCGAGCACGAAGGCCGGCTCCGCTTCCAGGCCCGGCTGGTGGGCCTGGAGGAGGACTGGGTCGACCTGCAGGGCCGCGAGTTGCGCTACCCCGCCCTGCCCTCCGGCCCCTACACGCTGGAAGTCCGAACTCGGGTGGAGGACGGCCCCACAGGGCCCGCGACCCAGGTGCGCTTCCAGATCCTCCCGCCCTGGTGGAACCGCTGGTGGGCCCGCGTGCTCTGGGCCGGGCTCGGCGCCCTGGCGGTGCTGGTGGGGTTCCGCTGGCGGGTCCGCCGCCTGCGGCGCCGCAACGAGGAGCTCAAGACCCTGGTCTACCAGCGCACGGAGGCGCTGGAGCTGAGCAACCTCGCCCTCACCACCATCTCCACCACCGATCCGCTCACGGGGCTGCGCAACCGCCGCTACCTGGAGGAGCAGCTGCCGCCGGTGGTGGCCTTGGTCCTCCGCGTGCACCATGACCGCGGCGGGCCCCCCGCCCACGACGCCTGCCTGGTCTTCGCCATGCTGGACATCGACCACTTCAAGCGCGTGAACGACACCTGGAGCCACGCGGCGGGCGACCTCGCCCTCAAGCAGATCGCGGAAATCCTCAAGCGCGAGGCCCGCGAGTCCGACTTCCTCATCCGCTGGGGCGGCGAGGAGATCCTCTTCGTGGGGCACACCACGGACCTCGACGGCGCCGCCGCCGCCGTGGCCCGCCTGCACCAGGCCGTGCGGCAGCACCCCTTCGACCTCGGGCTGCCCGCGCCCGTATCCCTCACCTGCTCCATCGGCTTCTCCCTCTTCCCCTTCCACCCCGATCGGCCGGAGACGGCACACTGGGAGGATCAGGTACGGGTGGCGGACCGCTGCCTCTACACCGTCAAGCGTTCGGGCAGGGATGGGTGGATGGGTGTGGCCGCCCTTCCCGGCGCCTCGGACGACCTGGCTTCCCGTTTTGACCGGGATCCGGCTGGCCTGGTGAAGAACGCCGTGGTGGACCTGAGGTCCAGCCGCCCGGGCCAGGACCCCAGCTGGGACTAGGACATCGGCCTACCGGGGTCTTCCCCGGGTCCAGAGTCGGGCCCATCTGCCACGCCGCTTCTTCAAAAAAGGTTCTGGCCAAACGCGGGTTGACATCGAGCTAGATTGCTAGCATTATAGCATCATGGCCAACCCTGACGAAGCCAAGCAGTTCAACGTCTACCTGCCGGTGGATCTCATCCGGCAGGTCAAGCACCAGGCCATCGAAGCGGAGATGTCCCTCTCGGCCCTGGTGGCGGAGGCCTTGCGCGCCTACCTCACTGCCCAGGCGCGAAAACCCGGATTGAAAGGAGAGAACCGATGAAGACCAACGGCATCGAGTGGGTGTTTCTGGAGACGCACAACTGGGGCAAGGCCGCCAGGTTCCTGCAGTCCGTGGGCTACCGCCTCGAATTCGAGACCGACCACGCCTCCGGGCAGTTCAGCGGCGACACGGGCCCCCGTGTTTTCGTCGCCGAGATCCCTGAAGACCGGCCTCCTCAGACACACCTGGTTCTGACCATTCCGGACGCCGACACCTTCCACCCTGGTCCCGGCTTGGAAGTGGTCGAACCCTTCGAAGACACCCACTACGGAACCCGGGAGATGACTGTCAGGGATCCCGATGGCCGCATCTGGCGGATCCAGGCCCCAGCGAAACCGTGACCCCCAGATCGCCCCATGAGGAACCTGGTCATGACCCGAACGCCCGTCTCCAGATCCAAGTCCCAGCCTGCCGGGGGCCCCGACCCCACGGCGGTGCGTACCGCCCTTTGGCGAGCCCTGCACTTGGAACTGGACTTGCCACCCCACATCTTCGAAGACAGGCTGGGCCTCCAGCTTGTCGAGCCCGGCGGGAGTTGGCGCCAACGCCCGGACATGCACCCCACCCGCACCGCCCGCGCCCGGGCCTCCATCGTGGCGCGCGCCCGCTTCGTTGAGGATCTGGTCGAGGAAGAGGCCCGTCGCGGAGTGGACCAGTACGTTCTCCTGGGCGCCGGTCTGGATACCTGCGCCCAACGGCGCCCCGATCTGGCGGATCGAGTCCGGTTCTTCGAGGTGGATCCGCCCGCCTCGCAGGATTGGAAACGCCATCGCCTGGAGGCACTGGGCCATGGCCACCCGACGCGTCCCTGCTTCATCCCCTTCGACTTTGAATCGGACCAGACCTGGGTGCAGGCCGCGGCCCTGCAAGGCTTCGCCCCTGACCGCCCCTCGGTGGTCGCCGCTCTGGGCGTGTGCATGTACCTCACCCGGGAGGCGATCCGTCGCACCCTTGATCAGGTGGCGGCCCTGGCACAAGGCACCGTCCTGGTGATGACCTTCCATCCTCCGCTGGAGCAGCTGGAGCCCCAGGAGCGCGGCAGTCAGGAAGCCACGATGCGGTACGCCGCGGCGGCCGGCACGCCCTTCCTCAGCCTGCTGGCGCCCAAGGAGGTCCTGGACCTGGCCCGGGGTGCTGGATTCCGTGACTTGGCGCACGTCTCCTCAGCCCAACTTGCGACCCGCTACTTCCAGTCCCGGACCGATGGGCTGCGTCCATCCAGTGCCGAGGAGATCCTCGTCGCGCGGGTTTAAGTTCCGGCCAGGTTCCCCTGCCCTCGGCCGGCGGTTTCCTTCAAGGCCATCAGGCCTCCAGGTCCTTCACCAGCTGCGCGCCGCCCAGCTGCCGCATCTGGTTGAGGATCCAGGCCTGGCGGCCGCGGACGTAGTCGCTGGGGGCGTTCGCGCGGAACTTGCGGGGGTTGGGCAGCACCGCGGCGAGGAGCGCCGCCTCGGAGGGCGTGAGGCGCTTCGCGGGCTTGCCGAAATAGGTCCGTGCCGCGGCCTCCGCGCCGTAGACGCCGTCGCCGAACTCCACGATGTTCAGGTAGACCTCGAGGATCCGCTTCTTCGACCAGCCCGCCTCGATGAGCAGGGTGAACCAGGCCTCGAGGCCCTTGCGGGTCCAGGAGCGGCTGTTCCACAGGAAGAGGTTCTTGGCGGTCTGCTGGGACACCGTGGAGGCGCCCCGCTTCCGCCGGCTGTGCTCGTTGTGCTGGACCGCCTTCTCGATGGCCTGCCAGTCGAAGCCGAAGTGGTCGGCGAAATTTTGGTCCTCCGCGGCGATCACCGCCACGCCGAGGCTGGGGGAGATTTCCTCCAGGGGCACCCAGCGGTGCCGGGAGCTGTACGGCTTGTCGCCGGACCAGGACTCGATGCGCCGCTGCACCATCAGGCCGGAAACGGGCACTGGCACGAACCGGAAGGTGAGCACCAGGATCAGGTTCAGGGCCAGGAACGCGCCCGCGCACCAGGCCAGGCCCACCAGCAGGCGGCGGCCCAGGCTCCGCTTCCCCGCTGATCCGCCCTTCGCCCCCGACTTCGATCTCGGCTTCGCCATCACCCATCCCAACCAAACCCCCAGTCTGCCAGGAGACGGCTCGACAGGATGGAAGCACCTCGGTCATCCTCCCAGGCGGAGGCAGGCATGAGCGAGGCTGTGGTAGAGCGGATGACGGGCCCTGAGCTGGTGGCCCTGGTGCAGCGGGTGTTCCAACCCCGGCCGGAAGAGGGGGCCGTGGCCATCCTGGTGGACCTCCCCGACGCCAAGGTGCCCGACGACGCGAACTGGGCCGCCCGCCGGGAGATCGCCGCGGGCTGGGCCGCCGACCTGACGGCGCACCGGGCGGAGCTGGGCCGCGAGACGCACCTGGTGGTCTATCCCAACGTCCACACCAACAACGGCGAGCTGCCCGAGCGGGCCTGGCTCCACGCCGGCGGCCCCCTGCCCTCCGTCGCGGCGCTGGATCCAGCGGCCGCCACGACCTTCGCCGACCTCTACGCCACCCACCCCATCCTCATCGCCATCACCAAGTTCTCCGCCACGGCGCCCCTGAAGCTGGCCGCCAAGACGCACCCCATCCGCGCCGCCACCATGCCCGGGTTCCGCGCGGACATGATTCCCGCCCTGCGCCTGGACTACACGGAAGTGAACCGGCGGGTGGAGCTGCTGAAGGATCTCCTGGATCGCGCTGAAGGCGCCGACTTCCGCTTCGACACCCCCGACGGCCCCTGCGACCTGCACCTGGACCTGCGGTACCGCACCGGCCACGCCTCGGGCGGCCTGCTGCCCAAGCCCGGCGTGGCCGGAAACCTCCCCTCGGGCGAGGCCTACATCGTTCCCTACGAGGGGGAACGCGAGGGCGATCCCAGCCGCACCCAGGGCGTCATGCCCGTGCAGTTCGGAGCCGAGATCGTGCGCTACCGCATCGAGGGGAACAAGGCCCTGGGCGTGCTCAGCGAAGGCCCGAAGTCGCGGGAGGAGGCCGAGCTGCTGACCCGGGAGCCCGCCTACGGCAACCTGGCGGAGCTGGGCTTGGGCGTGCTGGCGGCCTTCGGCGTGAAGCCCATCGGCGAGATCCTCCTGGACGAGAAGCTGGGCCTCCACCTGGCCTTCGGCCGCAGCGACCACTTCGGCGGACAGGTGGGCCCGAAGGATTTCAGCAGCCTCGACGCCGTCATCCACATCGATCGCGTCTACGTCCCCGAGACCCAGTCCGACGTGAAGGTCGTCCGCGTGGACCTGACCCTGGCCGACGGAAGCACCGTGGCGCTCATGCGGAATGGCGCGTATTCCGTGGGGTTCTGAGACCGGCACTTCGGCTCACGACCAGGAACGGATTCACCACCAAGACACCAAGAACTGAAATAGCACTTCTTTTTGCTTTTCTTGGTGCCTTGGTGCCTTGGTGTCTTGGTGGTGATCCGTTGGTTGTTGGATCTCCGACCTCACCCCGCCAGCGGCACGCGGATCAGGTGGTCGAAGGCCCCCAGGCTGGCCTTGGCGCCTTCGCCCATGGCGATGATGATCTGCTTGAACGGCACGGTGGTGGCGTCGCCCGCCGCGAAGACGCCGGGCAGCGAGGTCTGGCCCCGGGCATCCACCACGATTTCGCCCCGGGGGGACAGTTCAAGGGTGCCCTTCAGCCAGCCAGTGTTCGGC
>Ga0316605_10000206_pt1 | contig 51862 bp, 34 predicted proteins | sample OWC_soil_day20_n_FD_207666 | JGI IMG/M metagenome (GOLD analysis project Ga0316605, IMG submission 207666) | Wetland soil microbial communities from Old Woman Creek delta, Ohio, United States - OWC_soil_day20_noCT | ecosystem: Environmental > Terrestrial > Soil > Wetlands | place: USA: Ohio...
ACCCGTGCTTTAGCTCGGGGATATTGTTGATTCAAAAATGAAAAATGAAAAATAATCAATAGACCCGTGCTTTAGCTCGGGGATATTGTTGATCCAAAAATGAAAAATGAAAAATAATCAATAGACCCGTGCTTTAGCTCGGGGATATTGTTGATTCAAAAATGAAAAATGAAAAATAATCAATAGACCCGTGCTTTAGCTAGGGAATATTGTTGATTCAAAAATAAAGAATTCATTATAAAAGTAATAAGTTTTTCTCAATTATTTGTGAATATTCTTCTGAAACATTCGCTTCTTTTGCATAAAAATGCCAGTTTGATACACAATGAACTATTTGATCTATAATAATTTGGGGATTTTTTATATCCATATTGTATCCTACTTTTAATAAATCTTCTCTATCAAAATTATCCCGTTTACCATTCAATGAGAGTTGATGTTTGTTAGTCCAAAAACCTGATGGAGAATAAGAATAACAAAGATCATAAGCCGGTGCTAAACTCCACTCTCCGGAGTTATTCATTATAAAAGAGTGGTTTTTAGTATGATCATCATGATTTCGGGCTAAGACATTAAACACCATTCTTCTATACATTTGTTCAAAATCCGGATATGAAAGATACAATTGTCTCATTGTTTTAAATAGTTGTTCATAAGAATATCTTTCATCTCTATCAAAATGAGCTAATCCACACCATGTTTGTGTATGAATTTTTTCACCATTGGGAGTTCTGTCAAATCGTTTAGTCATAAAATGTGCCCTATCTTGATCCTGCAAAAGCTTTGATTCAGAAATATTTATAAAACAATCTAAAGCCATTTTATAATAAGCGTACTCAATTCGACCAATACCCATTGGATTATCTTTAATTTTACCACCTTCAACACCATCAAATTTTAAAATCCAGTAAGAAAATCCGACAGGTGCTTTAACTTGACCGGATCTTACTTCCCCGGTAATTTCATTTAATGCAATAATAGCTTTCGGTTTTGCGCCTCCGGCTGAAGTTCCAACTTTTAAAATATCAGAAATATTTATATGAGTATGGTTAATATCCATTTGAAATTGAGCTCTTTTATTCAATACTTGACTGGCTAAATCAACTAATTCAGAAATCTCTATAGTAGATGATTCATTTAATTGATCCTCTTTTAAAGCTGGTTCAAATTCTAAAGCACCCATTCCCCTTTTCCCAATGTAACATAAACGAACTAATGGATTTACATCAATAGGAATTTTCTTTGATAAAAACCATTCATCAATTAAACTATTACCATAATCATCCGGAAGTGAATCTGCAATTAAACCAGGTAAACCTTTAAATGTTTTCCTTTTTAATTCAGGAAATGAGTAAATTTTCTCCCCTCTAAGCAAATTTTCCATAGGTATTTGTATAGGAGACAGATCTATTTTTTTTTGAATAAACGAGTCTAAAAACTCGATAACGCCATATTCTTTATCGTTGTTCCAAAATAAAACAGCAATATCTTCATCCCAAAGTTTTATTTTTACAATATTTTCCATATTATAATTTTGGTTTTTTAACCCTTTTTGGAGTATTTCCCTTTAATTTCAATATACGTAAAGGACTTAACTCTATTTCCGGAAATAATAGTTCAAAGTTGTTTATTAATTTTAATACTCTAAGAACTGCAATCATTAAATGTAATGAAATATTATTACCTTTTTCAATGTTGGATACAGTAAAAAGACTAATTCCGGCTTTTTCAGCAAGCTCTTTTTGAGTTATCCCTTTCTGAAGCCTTAATTGTTTAATTCTTTTACCGATCTCATGATTGATCTGATTATTGCTTAAACTATTCCAATCCATCCTATTTTAAATTTATAATTAAAAAGCAAAAATACAAAAAATTTATTATATTTATTGTTATTTATATATTTATATAACTTTTTATTGTTTTATTATTGTTTTTTCTATATTTATAATTCTTAACAATCATCTGATTTAGAAATAATCTAATATGATAATAAGCAAATAAGCTAATTGAAATGGTAATTGGGTTTTGGGTTTTGGATATTGGGTTTTAAATATATCACAGAGTAATGATGAGTTATAATGAGTTTCACAGTGTTTTAAATTTTAAAAAATTTCGACTCATTAACACTGTGATACACCTTCTAACCCTGTGAAACACTGTGTAACTAATTTTTATTTATGTCATGGAATGCCAAAAAGGCGAAATGTTAAATGTTAAATGTTAAATGTTAAATTATTTTCTATCTTTGCAACTCATTAACAACACATTTTTATGAAATCATTTGTATCTTTATTTTTAGTTTTAGCATGGAGTCAGACCCTACTTTTTGGGCAACAAATCAATTGGAGTGACACTTATCAGGTAAAAGAAGAATTCTTTAGTGATAAAAACAATAGTTCCGGGAAATACTTGGGTGAAATCGATGGAAAATCTTATTATACCTATTACACTCGAGAAAAAAAAGCATTAGAAACTCCAATCGATGTCAAAATTTCATTTTTTGCTGAATCTGATGGAAACATTGAAAATTCATCTTTTTTTTCTGAAAAATGGTATAAAATATTAGACGTTTTTATTGTTGATAATCAACTTGTCGTTGTTTATAGAGAAGAAACGAAAGATAAATTAGAAATAAAAATTGACTATATTGATCCAACCACTTTTAAAGTTGTAAATAATAAAATTCTAAATTCTTACACTAAAAAGTATAAAAAATCTGAATTTTTTGCGATGATCCAGACAAATGAAAAAACATTAAACAAAATAGTATCTATGGGAGAAAAACTCAATAAAGATGAAGGTTATGATGTAACTCATTTTGTTACAGACCCTAATCTAAAACCCATCTTTAGCAAAACTTATTTAGTCCAAAAGAAAAAATGTGAAGTATCCATAAGTATGCCTTTTCTTACAAACAATAATCAAATTATTCAGTTTAGTTACTGTAAAAACCCCAAAGAGGATCAAAAATTTGATCTCAGTTTTACTCAATTATCCAGGGAAGATTCTATTTCGTTTGAGATAAAGGAATTCAAGACACAACAGCTGGGGGAAGTTACATTTTTCCCTTTAAAAGAAGATAATAAATATGTGTTTAGTTATTCTTCAAGTACAGCTTTCCATTTTTCGATTATTGATTTTAAGAATTTAACCCTTTCAGATCCCATAACTCAACAAATTCATTTTGGATTGTGGAGTATTTTTGATGTTGTAGAATTCAATGATGATAATATTGCCTTTTGTTATGCTAATTTTACATTTTCTTATAATCAGGATGAAAAAACTAATTTTTATTATACTCTTCATCCGCTCAGTATTAATGTTACTAGTTTTAATACGAAAGAACAAAATATCAATTATTCCGTAACAATACCGAGATATTTTAGTTTTCCTAACAAAATGTATTTTAATTTTGATGCGTTAAATTATCTTCCATTCATTGTTAAAGAGAATGATGGACTCTATGTTTTGTATAATACTGACATTAATTTTGATAATCAAACAGTTAATATTAATGAATCAAATCAAAATATAAAAATCAATAATCTTAAAACCAAACTTCAATGCACTTACATTGATCATCAAGGAGAAATTGAACATATTGAAACTGAAGAAACTACTGACGAGAATGATTATTTAGCTACCCCATTTTGTAAAAAAACGGATAAAAATGGAATTCAAATCATGAAAGTCAACAGTAATAAAATTAGCGTGGGTTCTTTTATCATCAAATAAGACTCGTGTGCTCAAATGCTCATGTGCTCAATTGCTCGTGTGCTCAATTTTTCATTCTTCATTTTTCATTTTTCATTTTTCATTTTTCATTTTTCATTATTCATTTGCCTTTCGCCCTTTGCCTTTCGCCCTAATTCATTTTTCTTTTTTCGAACTTAATTTCGCTATTTTCATACCTTTAACGAATTTTATTTCGATTTAATTTGTATTCTTGCCTTGTATTTTTTAAATTATTTATTAATTTTTGGGTTGTATTTTTCAACTTATATATTTTAACAGATTCATAGACTATAAGTTAGAATATTTTTCAAAGTCAATTAACAGATATTGCTCGAATGCTCATTTTTCATTTTTCATTTTTCATTTTTCATTATTTTATCTATAGTGCACAAATTTTTATTATTTTTGTGCATTAAATTTATTAAAATGCTAAAATTGACGAGGAATAAATTTAATAATAACCGGTTCAAATGCAAATCTATTATCTAATGAAATGTCTAGTTTATTAACTGGAAGATATTTACAAATTTCTATACTCCCTTTTAGTTTTCTTGAGTATGCTGAATTTAAGAAAATTCAAATAGTAAAAGAAACGCCTACTGAAATGGCAATTTTAATGAACCATATTGCAGATTATTTGAAATTTGGTGGATTTCCTGAAACAATTCTAATGACAAATTTAATCAAAAATTAGCTTAGTTCATTGATGGATTCTGTTTTACTAAAAGATATAACCAAGCGTTATTATATTCGAAAATCAAATGACTTATACATTCTGGCTGATTTTCTAATTACAAACTATTGTAATCCATTTTCATTAAATTCATTATCTCATGATATACAAATTGGTAGTTTACATACTACTCAAAAATTTTGTAAATATTTAGAAGATACTTTAATTTATTATTATTTACCTAGATATAATTCAAAATTAAAGTGGATGCAAAAAGCACCCCAAAAAGTATATATCGTTGATAATGGAATCATTTTTTCTAAATCATTTGAACAATCTCAAAATTGGGGACGATTATTGGAAAATCTTGTATTTATAGAACTCAAAAGAAGAGGATTTTCAGATCATTTTTCCTTATTTTACTATATTACCAGAAACAATAAAGAAGTGGATTTTGTTTGTCGAAAAGGGCATCAAATTATTCAGTTGATACAAGTTTCTTACACTATAAATGATCCTAAAACATTAAAACGTGAATTAACCTCTTTAATTGAAGCATCACAAGAACTTAACTGTAAAAATTTAGTGTTATTAACCTGGAATGAAAAAAAACAGATTACTGAAAAAAATTCTATAATAGATATAGTTCCCATCTACGAATTTCTGATGAATCAAAATTAATGTGCTCGTGTGCTCGATTTTTCATTTTTCATTTTTCATTATTTCCCTCTGTTATCGCCAACATTAGCCTTTCATAATAGCGTTCAGTAGAATAAAATTCTTCAGCTCGTTGTTTGCCATTTTTAATAAATTCTATATATTGTGTATCATCATCGAATATCATTTCTACATGTTTTTGTATAGATTCTAAATCCCCTGCTTTTACTACATACCCATTGACATTATGTTGAATCACTTCCGGCATTACCCCTAAATTAGTGACTATTAATGGCGTGTAATAGTGCATTGATTCTAAAAGAACCATCGGAAAACCTTCGTACCAGTGACTTAAAAATAGAATAACTCTACATTTTTGATAAAAATCTGAAAGCTCTTCGTGAGTTAAAACACCCTCAAAATGAAGATTTTTTGGAATTTTAATTTTGGAATCCAATTTTGAGTAATCACCAGCAACACAAAAGGAATATTGTGGCATTTTTTTAGCTATTTCAATAAAATCTTCGAACCCTTTCTCTTTTGTTAAACGCCCAACGAACCCAATATTTTGTTTTGTCTTAAGATCGACTTCTTCCAAAGATAATTGTTTTTTAACAGAAATTGAATTTGGAATTATTTCGATAGGTATAGTTCCCAAATCACTTTTAAGGATCATCTGTTTTTGAAAATCAGATAACACTAAAAACTTGGAAACCTGTTTAAAATAGTTCAATTTTCTAACTAAAAATGCGCGTAATGCAAAAGAAAAGCTTCCTAAAAACGATTTATTACAATTATGAATCAAACAGTTCCATTCTCTGCCTGCATGTAAACACTTGTGACAAATCCGATGTTTGTTATAAAAAATTCCTATGGGACAAAACAATCTATAATTATGAACCACCTGATACACTCTTACACCTTTTTCTTTTAAAAATGGAATAATTGCCGGGGAAATAATGGGATAAAGATTGTGTAAAATGGCTACTTCCGGCATAAACTGATCCAAAATTGTTTCCAGATCATCAAAAGATTTTTTATTGTAGACAGAAGTAAACATTCCTCCTATTTTTCCAAATTTCCAATCCTTCATCTCATGATAGTTGCGGGTATACAACTCCACTTTATGTCCTTTTTCTTCCAATAGTTTTTTTTGAAAATCGACAACACTCTCCTCCCCTCCCTGAATGCTGTAATAATTGTGGATAATTAAGATGTTCATGGTTTTAGGATTTATTTTTTTCTAGCTAAAACAATTGATCCAAAATATAAGGATCTATTTTGCAAACATAAAGGGGTTAAGAGCAATGATATTAGTTGAATTGGAAAGATAAAAAGAAAATTTAAAAAAAGATTAATAAATCTATTTTTGCCATAGATTAAATCATGTATATACATTATAATAAGTTGGTTAACAACTTTTAGATAAGATCCATATTTTTCGGCTTGAATGATTTCAAATCCTTGATCCTGTAATATTTGTTTAACACCACCTACTGTTAACCTTCTAAAATCAAAAGGCATTTCATGTTCCGGAAAAGAAAAAGGGATAGTAAGTAGTAGTTTCCCATCTTTTTTGAGAACTCTCGCTATTTCATAAACAGTTTGATTCAAATTGGGTACATGTTCCAAAACTTCTGAAGTAAAAACAGAATCAAAATAGTTATTTTCAAAAGGAATTTCAGAACCATTATAAAAAACATCAATATTTTCATTTTTATGATCATGAGATTCATTTTCAATATCAATCCCAATATATTGATCTGCATGAGTAAATAATGACTCATACGGTTTAGCGCCACATCCAAAATCTAATATTTTACCATCCAATTCAGGAGCAAATTTTTTGATTTTATGAAGGAGAAATAATCTTGGATAAAAAAATGGATTGATCAATATACTGACCCAATTGGGAAAAAATCTTTGTTTGAGATAAAATTGGTGAAAAAATTTAATCATGATTTTTGATTTTTAAATAATTATATTAGTTTTTCCATCCAGGTTTTGATCCATAATAATGGATATTTCCAAAGTGGTTTATAAATAATATTTTTATAAAATAATAGATCAGCTTCATGATCAATATTGAATTTTTCGTTATGTCTTATAGGCAATATTGAATCTGTTTTGAAATATAGATTATTTTTAAATGAATGAGTTGAATCAATACCAAAACCGATATTTGTTATTAAATTTGATTGTGGGATAATAGAAATTCCATCTTTAATCCAAATAGAAAAGGTAGCTTGGTAATCCCAAGTATTAATTTTTCTCTTCTCTCTCACTTTTTTGTGAGCTATAATTTCATATCTGTTTTTCCAGAATAATCTTTCAGATAGGGTGAAAAAATATTGATCAATTTTTTTATAAACTAATTTTTTTTTAAAGTCTGCAACTTCAAAATGGTAATCATTCCAAACTCTTTTCCATGAAGCCCATCCCCATACATGATTATAGGCTGAAAAATAGTATGATGAATCTGTCTTTGAACTTTTTATATTACAATTATTACCTGATATCCATTTAATCTGATCAACATCTTTGTATTTCAATAAAAGATCCTTACAATATGGAAAAAAATCAGGATGAGGCAAACAATCATCTTCGAGAACTATACCCATTTCGACTTGATCAAAAAACCATGTTATTGCACCAGATACAGCTTTTCCACAACCCAAATTTTCATCTCTAAATAATGTTTTCAATTCACATGCCCAATCTATTTGATCAATAATAGAGCGTGTTAATTGACATTTTTCAATATCATCAGGTCTATTTAATCTAGGACCATCAGCTGCAACATAAAGATATTTGGGTTGTTGTTTTCTGATCTCCTGAAAAACTTGCTCTGTCGTATCAGGTCGGTTAAAAATTACAAATAAAATAGGAATATCAAATGCCATTTTTTTATTGCAAAGATAATACTTTTTTTTAAAAACTTAAATTTGGTTTATTGAAGAAATTGAATTAAAATTACTTTATTTTTAAAACATATCTGAATTTGCAAATCATTTTATATATTTTTGCAATAAAATTACTCGATTTATGAAATTATATTACTTTACAAAAGGGTTGAACATTTTATTTTCCAAATTTGAACTTTTAACCGGACTTGGTTTTACCGTAAGAATTAACTCCCCATTCAGTTTTTTTAAACTTTTAAAACAAAAAAGAAAATTTATCAAACAAGCCGGACAAAATATAAACAATATATTTCCTATAAAAAATTTAAATGCACAGTATAATGATCTCAATGATAGTGCTGGAAGTTTATCACATCACTATTTTTGGCAAGATTTATATGTCGCACAACAAATTTCCAAAAATAATCCTGAAAAACATTATGATATTGGAAGTTCCATTCAATCTTTTGTAGCACATGTTGCTTCTTTTAGAAAAATCCATGTTTTTGATATCAGACCTTTGAATATTAACAATAAAAATATTGAGTTTATACAAATGGATATCATGGATTCCCAAAAAACCGAGCAATTTTCAAACATAGAATCTCTTTCTTGTCTTCATACATTAGAACACTTTGGATTAGGTAGATATGGTGATCCTATCAATTATTATGGACATGAAATCGGATTAAAAAACATGACCAATATGTTAAAGAGTGGTGGGCTATTTTATCTTTCTGTACCAATTGGCACTCAATGTATTGAATTTCATGCACATAGAATATTTTCCATTCAATATTTAGTTGACATTTTAAGTCCGGATTTTGAAATTCAAAAGTTTTCATATATCAATGATAAAAATATATTTTTTGAAAATATTGATTATCACGAAGGATTGATTAACAACTTTAAATGTAGATTTGGTTGTGGAATTTTTGAATTAATTAAAAAATAAAATTCATTAAAATGATCATTTCAATTGCTTCCGGTCAGTTTGGAAATCAACTGTTCCAATATCTTTTCTGTAAAAAATTAGTATCTGATAGAGAAAAAAATGAGAAATTAGTTCTTGTAGGATTTCAAGATATCAAAAAATGTTTTGAAGATGATTGCTTTCAAAACACCCTATTTATTAAGAGAAAAAACAGATTTCATAGAATCATTTTCAATAGAATTTTAAGAAATATTATTTTAAAAATAGCATCTCAACTTAAAATCATCAGTACTTGTTCCATCATAAAAGATATCTTATTTGAGCAATATGAAAGAGAAACAATTGAATATAAAATAACTTATGGACTATTTAAAAATATTATTTACTTACCTACCTTTTATGCTCAAAGTGATGCCTTCTTCAATAAAGAAGACGCTGAAAGAATGATTATTAAACCCCAATATTCGAACCAGGCTTCTGAATTGAGTTCATTAGATCAGGATAAACTAAAAGTATTTGTTCATCTCAGATTAGGTGATTATCATAATTTTACTATTTTGGGAAAACCAACCATTTTACCAATCTCTTATTTCGAACAATGTTGTAAAGAATTAGAAATCAAATATAAAGACCAAATCGTATTTTATATTCTTTCCAATGAAAAGAATCTTGAAAAATTTGAGTTTATCAACCAATTAAGCAATTACAAGGTTTTCCGCAATGATTTTTTTGTTGATTTTGCGTTAATGACACAATGTAATGGAGCTGTTATTTCAGCTTCCTCATTTAGTTGGTGGGGAAGTTATTTTATGAAAAATAAAATTGAGATTTATGCTCCCAAACATTGGCTCGGGTTTACAAGTAATATCGATTTTCAAACTCAACCCACGAGAGATGATATGACTTTAGTTCAAATCAATTGATTCAACTTACCTAATCAAACTCACCGCTCCAAAGATATGTTTTAATTCTCCGGTATTGGCTTGTATATATCTAATACGATAAGCATAAGTATCAGATGGGGCCAATTGACCCAAAAAAGTACCATCCCATCCATAGTCGGATCGGTTCGATTCAAATACTTTTTGTCCCCAACGATTAATGATAACAAATGAGATCACTTCAGCATTAAACATTTTGGGTATTAAAATATCATTCAATCCATCATTATCAGGAGAAAAGCTATTGGGCATATAAATAGAACACTCTTGTAAAGGTGCCAGTTTAACATGTACAGTTACTGCCGCCGTTGAACTACACCCATTAGAGATTCCAGTGACCTGATAATCCGTACTTGTTGATGGTGAAACAGTTATATTATTGGAAACGGATCCGTTTGACCATAAAAATTGTGTATTGGGAAGATCAGAAAATACAGTAAGGGTAATCATATCTCCATCAAAAATGGTAGCCGGATTGGGTGAAATTGTTAGTTCCGGAAGTGGTTTAACTTCAATTTGTGCCATGGCTGTATCCTTACAATTATTTTCATCCATACCAACAACAAAATAACTTATACCGGTAGTTGGGGAAACATCAATGGTTTGCGTTGTTTCTAAATTACTCCATATATAATTGATGGCTCCTGATGCTTCCAATGTTATAGATTCTCCTATACAAATTTCAGAAAATGCAGGATCGATTTCAACTGATGGGGAAGGGTAAATATAAATATAAATGGAGTCCGGTTCAACCACACAACCTCCCAAATCCCCATTTACAATGTACAATCCTTCATTGTTATAATTCAAAGTATTCAATTGTATATTTTGTAAATTTGATGAAAATCCATCCGGCCCACTCCATGAATAGATCGCACTATTGATGGTAGATGTACTTAACTGGAGGGTATCTCCGACACAAAAATGATCTCCGTTGGCGATTATTTCCAATTTATATTGCCCAAAATCAGAAAAAAAGCCAAAACGACATCCATTATTTGGAGTCCCATGAATAATACCCAAATGAAACTTATCAGAACTATTTGTAACAGTGGTTGAAACACCTGCCGGAATTTGAGAAGTTGTGTAAGTAATTTTAGCAAATTTCCATGTATTTGCCGTTCCCGGTACCGATAAGAACTGAGATGCATTGATTAAAGTTGAATTTCCATTGATTTGAAAATTTCCCTCTGCTCCGGCAGGAACAATCAACATTAAATGTAATGGATCTTCTGTAGACCTTGTAAAAGTTACGGAATTGGATCCTGTACACTCAATTTGAGGAACCAGACAATTTCCAATTTCACATCCAAAACCGGACAATTGCAAAGCATATACAGGATTCGATGTTTCAATATAAACAGCATCAGCTGTATTCATGCTATACATATAAGTTTGTCCACTATTTATTGTTGTTAAAGTAGTACCATTAACTTGAATAGATGTATTATTTTGTGTAGCTAAAATAAAGACCTTATCATAAGGAGTAGTCAAAAAACCTCTGACAACAATATATTTTTTACCTACCCTATTTATTGGAATAATCTGATCTCCTGCATCGTCAGCACAAGTTCCGTAGGTTCCACCATACATTAAATCGTCATTTATAGTAATAGCTATCGGTTTATCAGATGACACAATAGAGCCACTTAAATGTTGAGCTGCAGATTGACTTGTTGCTGTAGCAGAATAGGTTTGACCTTGATTTAGATTGATGGTGTAGGGAATACCGGCAGTATGTCCCACAACATTAGCAGTTGGAGTTATCGTGACATTGGTATTATTTTCAGTAGCAACAATAACAAATGAACTATACGGAATCGGTAAATAGGAAGGATCATTTGCATTATTCAAATAATTTTGCATTGGAATTAAAAATTGTGTTCCTAAGCTATTTTTTCCTTTAAAAACAAAAATTTCAGGACTACACATACATTGTAAACTCAAAATTTCATAATAAGCATTAATGGGATTATTGGCTGACACTTTTATCCCATAATTTAATGCTTGATTAGGTGGTTTTGTTTCAATTTGTTCAATCCATGGAGTTAAATCTACATATTGAGTTGTATTAGCAGCTAAATTTACGACAATGGGAGCAAAACTACTATTGGCAGGTTGAGTTATGGTTACTTGACTAGGTGTATTGGAAGAAGATAACCAAATATAAATGGGTCTGTCAAAGTTCCGATCCGCTTGTGCTACTTCAGGTGCCGCAAACCAAAAGAGGGTATCAAATTGAGCTATACTCTTTGAGATGGGTAGAAGAAAAGAAAGAAATAATAAAAAAAGAAATTTTATATTTGAATTCATTTGTATTTCAATTATTTTAGAATAGTTAATGTACTATGAAATGTTTTGTCAAAATAATCAAAAACGTAATAATAGGTTCCGGCAGGGAACCCTTCTCCATTCCAATCGTTTTTATAATTTTCTTTTTGGTAAATGAGTTTTCCCCACCGATCATAAATATAAACCTGGTTTTCAATTTGATCTCCATTGACAATCACAAAAAAATCGTTCAACCCATCTGTATTGGGAGTAATAACATTTGGAAAAATTAATGGTAAATCTTTAATTACTAATACTTTAGTAATTGTATCAGCACATCCGATATCATTTTTTACAATCAACTGCACCAGATAAGTGGTATCTATCATCTCATACTCATAATGAATGGGCGGAGGATTCTGTGAAAATTGTCCATCTCCAAAGTCCCAGTTCCAGAATAGCGTATTGGAATTGGAATAAAAATCAAAATAGGGATAATAAATGATAGTAGTATCCGGAATGGTATAAAAATCTGCTTCAGGTACAGGATGAACAAATATGGAGGAACTGAATGTATCTGTACAACCAAAGATGTTAGTTCCCCAAATAGTAAAATTAAGATTTTCAGTCGGATAGAGCCATATTTGATCCAAAGTATCATTCAAATAGACATATTGATCTGCCCCTTGAAACTCCAAAAACACAGAATCTCCTAAACAAATATGGTTAGGAAAAGGATTTAATACAATTTCTGGTGATGGATGAACAATAATCTGAATAGAATCCGGAGTCATTTCGCAAACGCCATCTTGTCCATTTAAAATAAAAAATCCCGATTGCTGCATTTGAATATGGTCAAAATGAATATTTTGATTCTGAGATATAAATCCATTCGGTCCGGTCCAAAGATATTGAAGATTTGGATCGAAAGTACTGGATAAACTCATAGGATCTCCCTCACAAAAAAGAGTATCATTTGAAATAATTTGAATATCAGGGGGTTCCTCAACCATAATCGTGACAGAATCTGAAATGATAGAGCAGCTATTCACCATCCCTTCAATGAAATAAACTCCCTGATTATTCAACTGAATATTAGCTATAATAAGTGAGTCTTGATTTGAGATAATTTGAGAAGGAGTATGCCAATCAAAATTTTGACTATAGGTTAAATTAGTATTTAAAACCAATGTATCTCCAACACATAAAGTGGTATCATTAGATAATATAAAGGTATTAAAAATTGTATCTATTTGAATATAAATAGAATCGGGTTCAACAATACAGTTTTCAACAACTCCATTTACGATATAGAGCCCTTGATTTGAGAAGTTTAAATTATTTATTTGAAAAGACTGTGATGTTGATGTGAAACCGTTTGGACCAGTCCAATTGTAAGTACAATTAGGAAAACTATTAGTACTTAACTGGAGGGTATCACCCACACAAAAAAGGATTCCATTCGAAGTAATTTCATATTTATATTTTCCAAAATCTGAAAAAAAACCAAATCTGCAACCGTTATTGGGAGTTCCGTGAATAAATCCTAAATGGAATCTCTCTGTACTATTTGTCACTGTTGTTGAAACACCTGAAGGTATTTGAGATGTAGTATAAGAAATTTTAGCATATTTCCATGAATTATTTGTGCCGGGAACAAATGTAAATTGAGAAGCATTTATTAAAGTGGGGCTTCCATTGATTTGAAAATGACTTTCACCTCCTGCAGGAACAATAAACATTAAATGTAAAGGATCATCGGTAGATCTCGTAAAAGTAACAGACTTAGAACCACTACACTCAATTTGAGGAACCAAACAATTGCCAATTTCGCAGCCAAAACCGGACAATTGCAAAGTATATACAGGATTAGATGTTTCAATATAAACGGCATCGGCAGTATTCATGCTATACATATAAGTTTGTCCACTATTTATAGTAGTCAAAGTTGTGCCATTAACTTGCACTGTAGTATTGTTTTGAGTAGCTAATATAAAAACCTTATCATAAGGGGTTGTTAAGAATCCTCTAACTACGATATATTTATTCCCCAAATTGTCAATAGGAATAATTTGATCACCGGCATCATCAGCACATGTACCATAAGTTCCGCCATACATTAAATCGTCATTTATAGTAATAGCTATCGGTTTATCAGAAGAAACAATAGATCCGTTTAAATGTTGCGTACTCGATTGACTTGTTGCTGTAGCTGAATAGGTTTGACCTTGATTTAGATTGATCGTATAGGGAATACCGGCAGTATGTCCCACAACATTGGCGGATGGAGTTATTGTGACATTGGTATTATTTTCAGTAGCAACAATAACAAATGAACTATAAGGGATCGGTAAATATGAAGGATCATTTGCGTTATTCAAATAATTTTGCATTGGTATTAAAAATTGAGTACCTAAGCTATTTTTCCCTTTAAAAACATAAATTTCAGGACTACACATACATTGTAAACTCACAATTTCATAATAGGCATTAATAGGATTATTGGCTGATACTTTTATTCCATAATTTAACACCTGATTTGCCGGTTTGGTTTCAATTTGTTCAATCCATGTAGTTAAATTCACATATTGAGTTGTATTTGCAGCTAAATTTACAACAATAGGAGCAAAACTACTATTGGCAGGTTGAGTTATGGTTACTTGACTAGGAGCATTGGAAGATGATAACCAAATATAAATAGGTCTGTCAAAGTTCCGATCCGCTTGAGCAACTTCCGGAGCAGCAAACCAGAAAAGAGTATCAAACTGAGCAAACAAAGCTGAATTTGAAATGATCACAAAGAGTATTAGAAAAATTGATGTTCTTTTTTTTATCATTTTCTTTCAGTTCCCTTTCCATTTTTTAACAATTGCAAAGATAGAAAAATAAATATTATTTAATATTACATTTTTTTTATATTTGCCAAAGTTTTTTGAAGAAAAATATAATGAAACAAATTAAAATAATTTTATGTAACTTTTTGGTTTTGTGATTTTTAAATACGTTTTCTCAAAACATGTATGTACTTACTTATAATGGTACTCAAGATATTTATACTATCAATAATGTACAAAAAATCACATTTAATAATGGGAGTATGTATATTGCAACAAACACAGGATCCAATTATTACAATTTCGATGATGTAAGATTTATTGCCTTTCAAAATTATAATGTTGGTATCGTTGCTTTTGATGATCTAAATAAAATATCATTATTTCCAAATCCTGTTACAGATATTTTAAATATTAGAACCAATAATACTGAAGTGCAATCTTGTACTATTGAAATATATACAATTGATGGTAGACTTATTCATAGTGAAATAGTTGATTTATCATCTACGAATCACTCTATTCAAGTGACCAATTATACAAGTGGTGTATATCTATGTAAAATTAATAATGGGTCAAAAATATCGACTACAAAATTTATTAAACAATAAATAAATTAACAAAAACTACATGTAAGACCGGTTATTTTAACAAATAACCGGTCTTTTTTTTACTGTAATCTATTCATTCCCAAAAAGAAAAGATTTTCTTTCAAAAATGTTTTTTAGACCAAAAAAAACATTCATTTTTGTGTCACTATACGTCAAGGCCTGATTTGAATAGTATAACTCTAACATCTAAAAACACTCAAATTATGAAAAGAAAATGGCTTATCCTGGAACTACTCCTTTTCGGGAGTTTTAATTCCCTGAATGCACAAACCCACAACGCAGTGATCCAACTTCAGGATGGCTCGCAAATCCCCTACCCTATAGCTACTATTGAAGCTTTCGTTTTTCAAAATGGATCAATGAGCGTTCACGCTACAACGCAAATGAACCACTCTTTTTCAATCGACACCATCTCTTCTATCCGATTTGAATATGGAACTGTTAGTCAATCCCGCAGTTCCACAAGGGAAAACCTGCGCGTTTATCCTAATCCTGTTACCAACCTTCTAACTGTAGAGTTTGATGCCAGTTCCCGTGGCAATATGATCCTCGAAATTGTTGGAATGGAGGGACAACTTTTCCTTTCGCAACAGGTCAATTCCGGTGAAAACCGATCAGAAATAAATGTTTCCTCTCTGGCGCAGGGAATCTATATTTGCAGAATTCGTGGAACTAATCGTTCCGGAGCTATTCAATTTGTTAAACAATAAAAAAAATTATCATGAAAAAAATACTTTTACCTCTACTTCTATGTATCATCACCTTTTCCGGATTTGCTCAAAATGACACTGTTTTTTTTATGCGACATGGGATGATTGTTTACCAAAAAGCACTATCTGAAATTGATAGCATGGTTTTCTACAGACCAACTATCAATCCACACGGTTCATTTCTGGATATTCGGGATAGCACCCTCTACCCAACCATCATCATTGGCAATCAATTATGGATGGCCGAAAATCTCAAATATCTTCCTGCAGTTAGTATTCCCTCAAATGGATCAACAACAGATCCACACTATTATGTAAGCAACTACTGGGGAACCGATCCACTTCAGGCAAAAGCGAGTTGTAGTTACGATGAATATGGCGTTTTGTGCAACCATAGTGCCGCTACAATTGCCTGTCCTCCGGGGTGGCATTTACCTTCTAAAGCAGAATTTGATACATTAAGTCTCTTTTTAGGAGGAGATTCATTGAGTGGAAAAAAACTGAAAGAGATCGGATTTTTACACTGGAATGCTCCCAATACGAGTGCTGATAACCTATCTGAGTTTAACGGATTACCAGGAGGAAACAGAGATCCTGTTCAGTTTACATTTTTCAACTTGGGAAATATTGGCTATTTCTGGTGCTCAAATTCTCCTCTGAATGGATCTGCCTGGAATAAAAAACTCACATTTAACACAACGACTTTTACCTCCCAGATTGAGAGAATTGATAATGGTTATTCGGTTCGTTGTGTAGCCAATTAATCTTTATACTTATGAATTCAAAATCCTTTTTAGTAGTTTTTGTTTACATCATACTTAGCAAAAACCTATTTGCTCAAAGTGATACTTTATATATCATGAAAAATGGGATGATTGTCACCGAATTTGCACAAAATAGAATTGACAGTATTGTTTTTGATCATCCTGAAATTGATTCTCATGGTACTTTTATGGATCTTAGAGATAGCAACATTTACAGCACAATCATCATTGGAAATCAGGTCTGGATGGCTGAAAATTTGAGATATTTACCTCAAATAACATCTACTGTATTGGCAAATTATTCATCTCCTTGTTATTTCGTTCATAACTATTATGGTGGAATCCTTTCAGTTGCAAAAAATAGCTGCAATTATAGAGATTATGGGACATTATATACGCACTATTCAGCAACGTTAGTTTGCCCACCGGGATGGCATCTTCCAAGTTTTCAGGAATATTCCGAATTGTTTAATTTTTTAGGAGGGGATACTATTGCTGGTGCTAAAATGAGAGTTACAGGATTTGAATTCTGGAATGAACCCAATTTGAATGCAACAAATGAAGTAGGATTTAATTTGTTACCGGGTGGGTGCATGAATCATCAGAACGGTACTTTTATTCATATCGGAGAAAGTGCCTATTTATGGACCTCCAGCGAAATAAGTGGGACATTAGCTATTGCCCTTAACTTTTGGAGAGCAAATAAAGGAGTGACTTATACTTCCTATTTAAAGCGATTTGGATTATCCGTCAGATGTATTCAAAATAATTGATCAATCCCTAATAATGGAAACATGACCAAAAAGTTGTTTAAGCGATTCTGAGCCCTCTTTTTTGTAGAATATTTTATAGGCATAAACTCCGGGTAAACAAGGAACTCCGTTGGATGAACCATCCCATTCAATTTGAGGGTTTTCCGTATAAAACACCAAACTGTTCCATCGGTTAAAAATAGAAATAGAAACAATTTTGGCATCTATTAATCGGGGAATAAAAAGATCGTTTAAACCATCACCATTAGGAGAAAATGCATTGGGTATATAGAAAGTGAAATCAGGTTCAATAGGATCAACCACATAAATATATGCGGATCCATTCGATTTACATCCGTCGTAAACTCCTGAAACATCAATGATTGTAGAAAACGGAGGAGTTACCATGATCGAGGTTGCAATGGATCCATTTTCCCATAAATACTCCGTACCGGGTAGTTGAGATGATACATGTAAATATACCGTTTCGCCTACATTAATGGTTGTTGGATTCGGATTAATCTCAATATAAGGTGTTGGTTTTACCGTAATATGAATCGTATCATTGGATTTACAACCGTTAATATCAATCCCTTTCAAGGTAAAGTCTGCCGACTCTAAAGGTTGAAGTTTAATGGTTTCAGTATGAGCACCGGTTGACCATTCATAATCAACACATCCTGATCCGGTTAACAACAATGAATCAAATTCACAGATGGTTGTTGCAGACGGGATCACTTCAACCTGCATGGGGTCAACAACCTGAATATGGATCGTATCTGAATGGATTTGACAAATTCCGGCGCTCCCGGATACAATATAATTGCCGGAATTGAGATGTTCAGCGTTAAGAATCAGTAAATCATCTCCATCAGAAGTATACTGGTTAGGTCCATTCCAGGTATAGGATGCATTCGCTATCGGATTGACACTTAAAGAGATGGTATCTCCTACACAATAGATTTCCGGAGCTTCCTTGATGGTATATTTTAAGAAGGCAACATCACTAAAACTTAGATATTTAGCGTGAAGATTATCATACTCTAATAGTGCTATTTGGAACTTATTTAAGGGATTGGAAATAGTAATGGTTGAATTTTCAGGAAATTGTGTTGATTCAAAAGTAATTTTGGCATATTTCCAATCATTATTGGTTGCCGGAACATATTGAAATTGAGCATTGGTAATCACACCGGTATTTCCATTCACTCTAAAGTTAGCTGCTCCTCCTACATCCGAAATGAGCATCAGTGTTAATGGGTTAGCAGTTTCTTTTTTAAATGTGATCGATTGGGTTCCGATACAATTTAATGGACTAACAATGGAATAGGAAAGTTCACATCCATTACCGGTTAAATGCAATACATAAACCGGTTCTGATGATTCAATATATAAAATTTGGTTTTGATCAAAATTGTGAATATAGGTTTCTCTTTTATTGAGATTTGTTTCAAAAGTACCGTTTATGTACAGAAAAGTAGAGTTTTCACTCCCTAATATAATCACTTTATCATAAGGAGCATTCAAATTTCCTTTAATAACGGCATATTTGGTGCCAATATTTTTAGTTGACAGCAATTGATCACCCGCTAAATCTGTGCAATTTCCGTAGGCAGATGCATTAAGTCGGTCATCTTTTATGGTAACAGCAACCGGTTTCGAAGAAGTAATCATGGAACCCTGCAAATGTTGGATTCCCAGAACTCCTGTAGCCAATGCGGAATAGGTTTGTCCGGCATTTAAGGTAACAGTAAACGGACTATTCGCTAAATGTCCCACAATATTGGATGCAGGTAAAATGGTGATTGATGTATTGTTTTGGGATGCAACAATATCGAATGAGGATGTGGGTTGAGGGGATACAGAGGTATCCACAGTATTAGACAAAAAGTTTTGCATCGGAACAAAAAAAGCGTTTCCCAGACCATAACTTCCTTTTAAAACAAATATTTCTGAATTGGATTCTGTACTTTTCACTTCATAATAGGCTCTAATCAAATGGGTTGATTTAATTTTCAACCCTGTAGATTTAATGGTATTGGCAGGTTTGGTTTCTAAGTAATCAAGTCGGTCGGTTAAATCAATTTGTTGGGTAGAATTGGGCCCCATAGATACAACAATCGGAACAAACAATGTGTTCGCCGGTTGGGTAATGGTAACGACTACAGGCTGAGATAATGACGAAATCCAAAGGTAAACAGGGGCATCCTCAGTACCATTTCCTGCACTCACTTCAGGAGGAGCAAACCAAAAAAGGGAGTCAACCTGTGCAAAAGTGATGGTAGCCGGACTCAACAATAAAAGACTTAAAATTGTGATTTTTAATATCTTATAGCTCTTTTTAATTTCCATATTGCTATTTCTTAGTATTAGCAAATATAATACATTTTTTAACTAAATAACATTTAAAAAAAAAATTATAAAAAGTGCTTCAATATTTAAAAAAGTATTATTTTTGTAGGACATAAGAAATGTTAATCAATACTAATAATTCTTTATTATGACATTAAAAATAAAATTATTTATCGTTCTCATTTGTTGTTGTTTTTCATTCTGTTTTGCTCAAAACAGTGAACAGCCCACGTCCAATGTTCAAAATCAAAATGCTGATTTTCCAAGAGTTCAACTTTCTCTATATGGGGGATTAATCTTCAGACCCATAAACATTAAGAATTCTTATGATGCCAAACTCAAAGATTACTTAAGCAGAAACCTCTTTGGTGTCAATTATGGACTTGATATAACCCGGTTACTCACTCCGAAATTTGGATTGGGTGTAAAGATTAACCAAAACAGAGAGGGTCGCTTTATGAGTGCACTTGTAAAAATTCTGGATCCCAACTATCATCCCAAGTATGGAGTTTATGAATCATATAGCACGATCACTATCGGTCCTTATGCCAGTTTTCTCTTTGATCAAAATGAATTTGGAAAACGCAAATTTCTGAACTTAGGGATAGGGTATATGCGTTATCAGTATGAATCCATTTTTGATAATTTTGATAGAGTTAAAACCTGGACAATCGGCACTTTTATTGATTACGGCTACCACTTTAGTATCAATCAAAACAATTTCTTTCTATTAAAATTTTCAGTCTATAACGGATTCTATTTTTTCAAAAAAGTCAATAATATTACCACTTTTTTACCCAATAATTCCATTATTTGGGCCCCACAAATCAATATTTCCATTGGGTATGTAACTCAGAATTAATGTGCTCGAATGCTCGAATGCTCGATTGCTCGATTGCTCGATTGCTCGAATGCTCGATTGCTCGAATGCTCGATTGCTCGATTGCTCGAATGCTCGATTGCTCGAATGCTCGATTGCTCGATTGCTCGAATGCTCGATTGCTCGTGTGCTCAAAAAAAGATAGTCAATAACTTTTAATAAATACATCATATTCATTTTCAAGCTATTGACTATCGACTATCGACCATCGACCATTGACCATCGACTATTTAACGTTTAACGTTTAACGTCGAACGTTTTAGTGCAAGAATATCAATTGAGTAAGGATATAAACAGGCAATAAAACTATGATGGTAAATTTAAAGATATAACCAAAGAAGCTTGGCATTTTGATTCCATTTTCATCAGCAATCGCTTTCACCATAAAGTTAGGGCCATTGCCAATATAGGTCATTGCACCAAAGAACACAGCACCTAAAGAGATAGCTGTCAATAAAATTTCAGGAATACCGGCTGGAAATCCGGGCGTATTTAAAATGGCTTTTCCACCTGGATTCATACCCACCGCCAACTCATAAAATGAAGCTGCCGTTGGAGCATTATCTAGGAAAGAACTTAAAGCTCCTGCAGCATAATAGAATTGAGGTGGTGTAGATATTCCAATTTCAGCAGCATTTTGGGAAAGATAAAGCAATGCGGGCACCATGGTTATAAAAATGCCTAAAAATAGAAAAGCAACCTCTTTAATAGGATCCCAGGTAAATTTATTAGCATTTCTGTAGGCTTGTTTTGTAAATTTAATGGATAAAACTGCCATTAATAAAATACCTATTTCTCTGATATATTTCATGTAAAAATATGCATGAGGACCTGAACCAATAGCATTATGATTTATGAATTTTAAATATTGTTCATTCAAAAAAGCAACAGCTAAAACAACTCCAATTAAAAATAGAAAGTTAATTTTTCCATGAATTTTTAGTGGTTGTTTCATTGCTTTATCCATAACAATATTCGTTTGAGGTTCTTTTTTATAATAGTAAGAATCAACAATAAAGAAAATTATCAATAAAAGTGAAATTACAAAAGCCCATTCAGGAAGCATGTGGAAAAACCAGGTAAAGGAAGCACCTCTTAAATATAATAAAAATAAAGGTGGATCACCCAATGGAGTTAATAATCCGCCTGCATTTGCCACAATGGCAATGAAAAACAAAATGGTGTGAACTCTGTACTTTCTTTCGGAATTGGTACGAATGAGAGGTCTGATCAACAACATAGCAGCACCTGTAGTTCCCATGACAGAAGCTAAAATGGCTCCTAATCCTAAGAAAATCACATTCGTTGTTGGTTTTGCTAAAATATCACCACTCAAGTGAATTCCCCCTGTAATAGTAAATAACGACCCAATCAGGATAATAAAAGGTATGTAATCAAAAACAACAGTATGTAGCAAATTATGAGTTAATCCCATGTATATCAAATAGATTGACATTGGAATTCCCAAAGCTAAAGATACAATAAGTTTGTTTTTGTTGTGTTCCCACCAATGATTAAACATCAAAGGTCCAACTGCTATCATAGCAAGCATGAGAACAAATGGGATCAAAGCCCATATTGGAATTGAAGGTAGATCGTGTGTCATAAATAATAATTTGGTTATTGAATAATGGTTTGCAAAAATAGTATAAATAAATGAAAAATGAAAAATGAAAAATGAAAAATAATATAAATTAATGAAAAATGAAAAATGAAAAATGAAAAATAATATAAATTAATGAAAAATGAAAAATGAAAAATGAAAAATAATATAAATTAATGAAAAATGAAAAATGAAAAATGAAAAATAACTATATCTCTAATTATTCATTTTGGATTTGACAGTTTTAATGGAACAAACTAACATATTGATTAGTTCATTAACATCAGATATTAAATTTTCAAATAATTGAACATCTATATAACCTGTATCTTTTAATAAATAAATCCAATATTTTGTTTCATTAGCTTCTTTTAAGGAAATTGATAGTTTATTAACAAAATCTGCTTGACTTTGGGCAAATTGTCCTTCAAAAATTAAAGCTCCTATAGATGTCCCGCTTCTAATAAATTGTTTGGAAATAATGAATTCTTTTTGATCTTTTTGTAAACTTTGAAAAGACTTTATAATTTTAATCGAAAACAAATAACTTTTTTCAGTTAATGGATTAGGTTTTGAGCTATTTAATAGTTGATTTACCATGAGAAAGTATTAGTTTAGTTGATAATAACAATGTTGCAAATTTACAAGATATTTTTCATTCTACAATCTTCACTTTTCATTTTTCATTTTTCATTTTTCATTTAACAATAGACCCGAGCTAAAGCGCGGGTCTATTGATTATTTTTCATTTTTCATTTTTGAATCAACAATATCCCCGAGCTAAAGCATGGGTCTATTGATTATTTTTCATTTTTCATTTTTGAATCAACAATATCCCCGAGCTAAAGCACGGGTCTATTGATTATTTTTCATTTTTCATTTTTGAATCAACAATATCCCCGAGCTAAAGCACGGGTCTATTGATTATTTTTCATTTTTCATTTTTGAATCAACAATATCCCCGAGCTAAAGCACGGGTCTATTGATTATTTTTCATTTTTCATTTTTCATTTTTCATTTTTCATTAAATAATAGACTGCGGTAGTATAGAAATTACGAATAAATGGAATTTTATGAAATGGGAAAATCACCGTTTTGGGTTTTAATCCGAATTTGATTTCGTAATTTGGGTTAAAAAGGAAATCAGTTTTCTTTAAAATAGCATAATTTTCTTTTTTTAAAATTCTTTCAAATCTTTCAATGGAGATCCCGGTGTCGTGAATCTCCATCAGTTCAAGAACATCTTTTTTCTTATATCCAAAAAGATTAAGTATTCCGAGATAGAGTGTTTTGGGTAAAATATGGTAGTAGGGAATTTTAGAAGCAATCCCCTGTAATACTTGTTGATGACCGCCAAACGGGTTGTACCAGGGAGGAAAACCAAAAAACATAATTCCATCCTTTTTAAGAAACTGTTTTACGAATCCCATAAATTTTTCCTGATTCGGAATATGTTCAATCACATCGCGCAACATGATCAGATCAAATTGAAAATCAAAAGGTTCTACATTATAAATATCCTCACTAATGAGTTGGATATTTGAACTATTGGGATCATCCTGATAAAAAAGTTTGGCATTTTCAATTTGAGCAGAGCTCAAATCAATCCCTACGCAATGAGCTCCCAAATCAAGAAATGGTTTGAGATTTCCCCCTTCACCACAGCCAATTTCAAGCACTCTAATTGTCGAAATATCATGGATATAAGGTTTAATAAATGGGATAACATATTTTGAAGTTGTATACGTTTGCTCTTCAAAATACTTTTTTCGATTAATATGACGATCTTGCATGATAATTCAATTGAAATGCAAAGATACAAAAAAAGGTTTTTTTAGTATCTTTGCCAGTTCAAAAACCTAAAAAAAAATCAGTTATGAATGCACAAAACACACCATCTTTAATGGAAATGTTCAAAAAATTGGTTCCCCATTTTATTGCGATTATTCTGTTTTATATCATTACAATAGGCTATTTTAGTCCTGTTTTTTTAGACAGTATGGAGCTGAGACAAGGAGATATGACGAGTGTTGAGGGGATGACCAAAGAGGTAAGTGATTATCATGAAAAAACAGGAGAATATTCCGGATGGATGAATTCCATGTTCAGTGGAATGCCTACTGAAACGCTTTATGGAGATCCCGGATTTAATATTTTTCAGAAAATCACCAGTATTTTTAGAGGATTTTTGGATTATAATCATGCCGGAATTTTATTTACCTATTTGATCTGCTTCTATATTTTTATGCTTTGCATAGGTGCATCACCATGGTTGTCGATTTTAGGTGCATTGGCTTTTAGTTTAGCCTCTTACAATTTGATCATAATTGAAGCGGGACACGTCACCAAAGGGTATGCGATGGCTTATGTTGCTCCCATAATTGGAGGTGTTATTTTAACTTTTAGGAAAAAATATTTCCAGGGTGGACTGATTACGTTGTTGTTTTTAGGGATGGAAATTGCTTCCTCCCATTTGCAAATCACCTATTATGCAATGATTACTGTAGGTGTATTAGGTATTTGTTATTTCATTTATTATCTTAAACAAAAAGATATCGTTACATTTGGTAAAGCTGCCGGAATATTAATTATTGTAGCCGGTTTGTCCGTTTTACCCAATATTGGCAATTTACTTCCTACTTATGAATACAGCAAAGATACAATGAGAGGTGGTTCAGAATTGACTATTGTTCCTGATTATAAAAAGGATGATGCTCAAAAACCACATAATGCCGGATTGGAAATTGATTACGCATACTCCTGGAGTTATGGTAAAATGGAAACTTTTACCCTTTTGGTTCCTGATATGTACGGGGGTGGATATACCTTGCTCGATAAAAGTGATGATACATATATGCAATTGAAACAAGAAGGTTATGGATCCAATTACTTACCAACCTATTGGGGTGATCAACCACCAACAAGTGGGCCTGTTTATGCAGGAGCTATCGTTGTTTTTCTATTTATTTTAGGTCTTTTTGCAGTAAAAGGACCTGAAAAATGGTTTATAATTGGTGTAACTGTTATTTCATTCATTTTAGCCTGGGGTAAAAATTTTGAAGCGATCAATAACTTTTTATTTTATAATCTTCCTTTCTATAATAAATTCAGAACTCCATCCATGGCATTAACCATTGCCGGTGTTGCGATGCCAATACTGGGAATGTTGGCCTTAAAAAACATATTTACAGGTGAAATTTCAAAGGAAAAAGCATGGAAATATACATGGATCAGTGCTGCCATTACTGGTGGTTTATGCTTATTCATCATAGCTTTTGGTTCATTTGCAAACTATACAGGAGTAAGTGATCCTGGATATCAAAATCAATTACTTGGAGCCGGTTTCGATCAGGATAGAGTGGATACAATTATGAACATTCTAAAAGATTATAGAAAATCGATGTTGATGGGTGATGGATTCAGATCATTGGTATTCATTGGATTAGCATTTGCAACGCTCTGGCTATTTTTGAAAAATAAACTTAAAAATATGAATTACATCATCGCAGCTTTAGCAGTTTTGGTTATCGCTGATATGTGGAGTGTTGATAGAAGATATTTAAATGAAGATAATTTCCAAACAGTCCGAAAAGTTAAAAAAGAACATAAAGCTACTGATGTAGATCTATCAATCCTTCAAGACAAAGACATCAATTACCGGGTATTTAATTTAGCATCAAGTGCTCCATTTATGGAATCTAATACTTCGTATTATCACAAATCTATAGGAGGTTATAGTCCGGCAAAATTGAGAAGATACCAAGATTTAATAGAGTTCTATTTATCTCCTGAATTAATTATGCCTAAAGTTGGAGCAAAAATTATGTCAGAAATGGGAAAAGATTCAGTACCTGATCCAAAAGAACTAAATGTTGTTAACATGCTTAATGCCAAATACTTTATTTTACCTTCACAACAGGGTGAACAATTCCAATATTTAAATACAGGGGCTTTTGGCAATGCATGGTTTGTTAAAGCAGTGAAATTTGTGGATAATCCGGATCAAGAGATATTAGCATTAAAAGATGCTCCTTTAAAAGAGGTGGCCATTGTAGATGTTAAATATAAAAATTTGATTCTAAACAACAATTTTTTGAAAGACACTACAGCAACTATCAAAAATACGATATGTGTTCCTAACCGACTTGAATATGCAGTAAAAACATCCAGTGAACAATTGGTTGTTTTCTCAGAAGTTTTCTACGAAAAAGGGGGTTGGAGAGCTTATTTGGATGGAAAAGAGGTTCCTCATTTCAGAGCCAATTACATCTTAAGAGCGATGGTAGTACCGGCAGGAGATCACAAAATTGAATTTGTTTACACTCCTTATGCTCGTGAAAAAGCAAATAAAGTAGCCGCAGGTTCCTCCATTCTTATTGTTTTAATTTTTTCCGGAACATTGATCATATGGTTTTTTAAAAGAAGAAAAACAACTCCTGCTTTATAACCTTATAACGTGAAGATCTCTATTATTACAATAACTTACAATGCAGAACATGTTTTGGAAAAAACAATGTTAAGCGTTCTGAATCAAACTAATACAAACTTTGAATATATCATTATTGATGGAAATTCAAAAGACAATACGGTATCCATCATTCAAAAAATGGCACAGAAGATTCAGGAGGGTGCTTTTGAAGGGATAAGAAGTGATCAGTTTAAATGGATCAGTGAACCGGATAAAGGGTTATATGATGCCATGAATAAAGGGATTGATGTTTCTACCGGCGATTTTGTTTGGTTTGTAAATGCAGGTGATAAGGTTTATAATTCCGAGACCCTTCAAAAAATCTATGATCTGATTGAGATTGAAAAAGATTGCGATTTTATTTACGGTCAGTCGGTTATGATTGATGAACAAGATCGTGAAATTGGAGAAAGACATAAAATTGCTCCCAAAGTGCTTCGGTTAAATAGCTTTTTAAATGGATTGGTTATTTGTCATCAATCTGTGATTGTTAAAAAGAGCATAGCTTCTCATTACAATATGAATTATTCGATTGCATCTGATTATGACTGGGTAATAAGAGCTTATCAAAACTCTGAATGTCAAGGATATATAGATCAATACCTTTCAAAATTTATGGTTGCCGGTGTATCTTCTCAAAAAAGACAATTAGCCTGGAAAGAGCGTTATATGATTATGAAAGAGCACTTTGGAATTATTAAAACCATTGCAGCACATGTATTTATTGTTTTGAAATACCCTTTTTCCAGAAAATATTAAAACAATGAGCACTTTTAGATTACAATTACCTGAAAAAATATTCAGTAAGAAATGGCTCATCTCTTACAGTTACTTAGTTTTAGGAACCTTTATTCTGGCATTGGGATACGCCTTTTTCATGACTCCCTATAAAATTATACCGGGTGGTATTTATGGCATTTCGATTGTACTTCACCATAAATTTGATTTTCCGGTTGGGATGGCTGCCCTGTTTTTCAATTTACCATTAACATTGATTGGGCTGAAAATGCTGGGTCCCAAATTTGGGGCTAAAACATTTGTTTGTTTTATTCTCACAGCCCTATTTACGGATGGACTTGTATTATTATGGGGCTCAGATCCCTTACAATTACAGGATGAAGTGTTATTAGCCAGTATTTTTGGAGGTGCCATTATGGGCGTAGGCGTTGGATTAATTTTCAAATCCCGTGCATCAAGTGGTGGTTCTGATGTGATCGCATCCATCCTCTCAAAATACACCAAAATCCCGTTAGGAACGCAATTGATGATTGTGGATTCTATTATTGTAATTGTTGGGTTTGCCGTTTTTAAAGATTGGAAAATCCCACTATACTCATGGCTTACCATTTTTATAATGGGAAAAGTTATCGATGTGGTTTTACATGGCTTTTCGGATGATAAAACCATTTTTATTATTTCATCCAAAAGTGAAGAGATTAGAATGGCAATTATTCACGATTTGAAACGGGGTGGCACCATTTTTAACGGTAAAGGGATGTACACCAAAGAGGATAAAGAGGTGCTCTATACTGTAGTAAATCGTAGAGAAGTAACCGATCTGGTAAACTATATCTTCGAAATAGATCCGGAAGCATTTATCTCTATTCAGGATGCTCATGAGATTATTGGAAAGGGATTCAAATCAATTAAAGAAAAAATTGAATAGAAAATAATTAAAAAACAATAATTATTGGAGCAGGAAGAGAAAAATTCAGTATTTTTGCAAGTTAAAACAACTACAACAATATGAATTTATCAGAATTTCAACAACACATTATTGAAGGGATTCCATCTCAATTACCGGCACTAAAACCTTATGACACAACTGTTAGTCATGCTCCTAAAAGAAAAGATATATTAAATTCTGAGGAAAAAAAATTAGCCTTAAAAAATGCGTTAAGATATTTTAAACCTGAATGGCATTCCGTTTTAGCCCCTGAATTTTTACAAGAACTACAACAATTCGGCAGAATCTACATGTACAGATTCCGTCCCGAATATAGAATGTATGCAAGACCTATCGAGGAGTATCCTGCCATGTGTCAACAAGCTGCATCTATTATGTTGATGATTCAGAATAATTTGGATTATGCGATTGCACAACATCCGCATGAATTGATCACTTATGGTGGAAATGGAGCTGTTTTTCAAAATTGGGCACAATATTTATTAACCATGAAATATTTATCACAAATGACTGATGAGCAGACACTTGTGATGTATTCCGGGCATCCTATGGGCTTATTTCCGTCTCATAAAGATGCTCCAAGAGTGGTTGTTACCAATGGAATGGTGATTCCAAACTACTCAAAACCTGATCATTGGGAAAAATTTAATGCACTTGGGGTTTCTCAATATGGTCAAATGACAGCGGGTTCTTATATGTATATTGGTCCTCAAGGGATTGTACACGGAACAACAATTACTGTACTCAACGCATCCCGAAAAATGGGAGGTGAAATTGGAGGTAAATTGTTTATTACGGCAGGGTTAGGTGGTATGTCCGGTGCTCAACCAAAAGCGGGTAATATTGCCGGCATTGTTTCGATTACAGCAGAAGTAAATCCGGCAGCTACATACAAAAGACATGCTCAAGGCTGGGTAGATGAAGTTCATCAATCTCTTCCTGAACTATTTATAAAAGTGAAAGAGGCCCAAAATGCGAAAATAGCCAAATCTTTTGCCTATGATGGAAATATTGTAGATCTTTGGGAATATTGTGTAGCTCATGATATTCATGTTGATCTTGGATCTGATCAAACATCCCTACATAATCCATGGGCAGGTGGCTATTATCCTGTGGGCTGTTCGTTTGAAGAAGCCAATCAGTTAATGGCTGAAAATCCCGATCAATTCAAGATTTTAGTTCAGGAATCATTGAGACGTCATGTGAATGCTGTCAATCAATTATCAGCAAAAGGGATGTATTTCTTTGACTATGGTAATGCCTTTTTATTAGAATCGGGACGTGCAGGTGCTGACATATTTAAAAGCGATGGTACTTTCAAATATCCATCTTATGTTCAGGATATTATGGGTCCAATGTGTTTTGATTATGGTTTTGGACCATTCCGTTGGGTATGTACATCCGGAAAACCGGAAGATCTGGATTTAAGTGATCAAATTGCCAAACAAATATTATTTGAGATTAGTTCTAACTCACCAGAAGAGATCAGTCAGCAAATGAAGGATAACATCACCTGGATTGAAGGTGCTAAAGAGAACAAACTGGTAGTGGGTTCACAAGCCCGTATTTTATATGCGGATTCTGAAGGAAGAATTAAAATTGCAGAAGCATTCAATACTGCAATCAAAGCAGGGAAAATGGGTCCTATTGTTCTGGGTAGAGATCATCATGATGTTTCCGGGACTGATTCTCCATTCCGTGAAACTTCCAACATTTATGACGGTTCTTCATTTACTGCAGATATGGCTATTCATAATGTCATTGGTGATTCTTTCAGAGGAGCAACCTGGGTTTCGATTCACAATGGTGGTGGTGTTGGCTGGGGAGAGGTGATCAATGGAGGATTTGGCATGTTATTGGATGGATCTGATGATGCTGACAGAAGACTGAAAAATATGTTGTTCTGGGATGTCAATAACGGAATCAGCCGCCGCTCCTGGGCTCGAAATGAAGGTGCTATTTTTGCGATTAAAAGAGCCATGGAACAAAACCCCAATTTGGTTGTAACTATTCCTCAATTAACTGACGATTCAATAATCAACAATTTGCTCTAATGAAAATCAGAAATAAATTGTATTTTTCCTACGTACTCCTCATAATTTCGGTTATGACGATCATGCTGACCGGTTGTAAAGATAAAAAGAAATTCGAAATTGTAATTATTCCGGATGCTCAAAAGACACAACTGGAAAGAGCCAATCTGTATGGAAAAATTAAAATTATTAAAACAAACTCATACAATACACATTCCAAAGATTCTTTAGATAACCAACATTTAGTGAGCACCGTTTATCAACATTTCAGTGCAGATGGATCATTATTAAAACTTGTTATTTTAAATTCCAATAATGATACTATTAGAAAAAGAGAGGTTCAATATAATGATGATGGAAAAGAGATCAGTTGGAATGAGACTGAATATCAATACAATAGGAAGTCAAGTTGTTTATTCAGATACGATATGAACGGCTATATTTCATCAGAAGAGTATTACATTCAGGATACCCTATACTATACGATTCAATATAAAACTGATGGGATAGGAAGTATTATTGAAATGAATAAAGTAAAACAGGATATCACCATTAAAAATATTTTATCATACAATGAAAATGGACTACTCATCAAGAACAATGAGTATGATCCTTACGGTAAACTTTTTAAATATATTGTATTTGAATATGATAACTACGGTGATGAAGTGAATAAAAAAGTATTCAATAAATCCAATTCCCTCATTGAATTCACTTTTACACAGTACGATCAAAAAGGAAGAGTTCAAAAAATACTATACGAAAATTTGGAACATGGGTTGAAGGATACCAAAACATATTCACAACATGATCCAAAAGGAAATTGGAATTTCGAAATTCAAATTTCCAATAACGATACTTTATTTTTAAGAAAAAGAGAAATCACCTATTATTAACATTAAAAAAACTATTTATGGATTTAAGTAAAATCATGTCTATTAGCGGAAAAAACGGACTTTACAAACTCATCTCACAAGGGAAAAACAATTTCATAGTTGAATCATTAGAAGATGGTAAAAGAGTACCAGCCTTTTCGCATGATGGTATCGCAACATTGGACAATATATCGATATTTACAGAAGATGAAGATATCCTACTCACAAAAGTGTTTCAAATGATTTTTCAAAAAGAAAATGGAGCTGAAATCACTACTATTTTGAATGATAACACCAAATTAAAAAAATATTTTGAGGAAGTGTTGCCTAATTATGATAAAGAGCGGGTATATGTATCAAATATCAAAAAAGTGATTGTTTGGTATAATATTTTGGTAAAACACAATCTTATAGATCTTGAAGAGGAAACAACTGAAAATCAAGAGCTAGAGGCTCCAACGTCTGAATTAGAAAATAGTTAAAGTTATGAAAAATAAGAATTCATCGGTTATTAAAAATTGGGCTATAATTGGAACCATTACCGTTATCATTTGTATCTCAATCGGGCTCTTTTTTTACAATAGCTATTTCAGGCAAACCAATGCTCAGCTCATTGAAACAGTCCCAACCGATGCTTCTTTTATTTTTCAAGTGAATGATAACCGAACATTTGTTCAGGATATTACACCACTTCTACCCTATTTAAATGAAATTATGGATTTAAAATCGTTACCCGGTTTTGAATTCTTCATGGAACAGTTACAGGTTGTAAAAAATGAATTTATCATTTCAGGGCATTTAAATGGTGACCAGTATACTATTTTATATTCTTGCAAAATCAATGAAAATCAGTTTGATCAATTGATTAAAAATTTAGAAATTGATCCAAGAAATTATATCAGCTTTAACGAAAATAAAATCTATAACTTCGGGACTCATTACAAAAAATTTAATTTCACATATCATAGTGGATTATTCACCATTTCAGAGAATATTGAATTACTTAAAAAATCTATTGCGCAACTGGAAAGCACCAAAAATTTATTAGAACATCAAAATTTTAAGAAAATTTTTGAAATCATCACCAAAAACAAAAAACAAAATTGGTTGATTGTAAATAACGGAACCTTTTTTGGCGGATTACATCAATTTATAAAACCTGAATACCATACTTTTGTTGCTCAAATAGCGAAAACACCACTTTGGTCTGCCTATCAAATCAGATTTAATGAAAATGAGATCTCCATGATGGGCTACTCTGTTGTGGAGGAGGATTTTCAAAAAACTTACGATCAACAACCCAGTCAACAAAACTTATTTGGTTCCATTTTGCCTTTTAACACTACTTTTTATGCTACTTTAAACACCCCAAATCCTGTGGAATTTAATAAGGGATTTCAAAATATGAGGGTATATTCACAAACATTAGACAATTACAATAAAATTTTACCTATAAAAACAACTTACTTTTCCACTAGTTTAGATTCCACTTCCTATTATTATGTTGCATTTCAAATCGATACTAATAAAACGAATATTTCCTCTTTTACAAATCCTGATTCATTGAATAGTAAAAATATTTATTCGATTAATGCAACAAATCTCTCTTCGATTTACCCGCTCATAAACAACAGATTTAAATCTGAACTATTGGCTTATTTCATTAAATATAAGGACTATTACATTTTTTCTTCAACCAAAGAAGCTTTAATATATTATTTAAAAGTGATTCCAAATAACAATATGGAAAGTAGTCCTTACTATAGATTTGCAAAAAGCAATCTTCCTTCCGAATTCACTTATGAGTTTTTCTTATCCACTTCCACTTCACATAAATGGGAAAAATATTTCATTAAAGATAAGCATAAAATGAAAATATACAATGATCTCAAATTGATCACCTATTCCTATACACAACCTGCAAATCAGCTTATTAGCGTAAACTTTTTTATAAAATTCTAAATTTTAGAAAAATAAAATTGTAGTAAATAGAAATCTTATATTGTTTTCTTTATTAGTAGGTTGAGTTTGATCGACAACTCCATGTTGATTGAGAACTGTACCATATAAAACTTGTGTAAATTCAGGTTCAAAGCAAAATTGTAAATTGCCAACTTTATACTTTACTCTAGGGCTCAATCTAAAAACATACGCAGCATTGGTTAAAGTTCCAAAATAAGATCTTGGATTATTAGCATCCTGAATCAAATCTCCAGAACCTAGATTTTGAGCATATCCAGTTAAAAATCCAAACTGGAATTTATTGTAATTGAGATACATATCAAACCAGGTAGAGGAAACATTGATGTTGGTATAGTCAAAATCAACTCCGTAATTGGTGTTACCGTACGGCATATATTCTTTTACAGCATATCCTCCCATCATTAAAAACTCAGATGTATTTTGAGATAATGTGGATTTGAATTTAAAACCAAAATTTAAAGAATTAGAAACATAATGGGCATAATGAGCGAAAATTAAACCTGTATATGAATGCAATGATTTTTTGGTCGCAATATTAATTTCTGTTTTAATTCTGGGAACAATTTTTTTATAATCAACACCAACACCAAAGTAGAATTCATTTTTCAACTGATTTTCGACACTTTTTGAGTAATCTAAGATATATTGTGCCCCTAATTCAGGAATTGCACTATTACGAATATACTGTGAAGATTTAGCCCCATTAAATCCTACGGACAACATATCTCTTTGTGTATTAGCATATAGCATCACATGAGAATATTTAAAGAATTGTTGAGTCAATCTCACTTGAGGAGCACGGGAGAACGGTTGGAAAGGGGCACCTGCACTTCCTGACACAGTTTGTGCAAACATCCGTTCAGTAAACATAGGATGCCAGGTTTGTCCAATCAATAAGTGGGTTTTGGACCAGTCCAGTTTAATAAATGAGTGTCTTAATGCAAATCCATTTAAATCATCATTTGAAACTCCCATAAACCATCCTTCAATCATACCGGAAATCTGAGCTCCTAAGGCTTTTGGAGCAGTAAATTTCAAAGTTAAACGGGTATTCATGGTAATAAAATTAAAAGATGTTCTGTCGTTTAAATCGACACCATTAGGATCTAAATTGGGTTCGGAAGGGTAGAGAAAAATGCCACCATCCCGGGCTTCAACCGGTTTTCTGGTATCCCAGAAAATATCTGTAGAAGTAAACCCTCCCCATTTTAAGCTCCATTCTTCAGCGGGTAATAACATCGCTGATGTTGTTATGGTTGAATATTGGATAGAATCTCTTTGAATAGGACCAGCACTTAAGGTCACATTAAACATCAAAAAAACTGCAAAAATTTGTAAAGTTCTTTTAATCATATTATTCATTGTTTGATGGTTTTTTTCTATATAAATACATAGCTACAAAGATGGAAAAAAGGATTCCGAAAATGAGCACCTGAGATGAAAAATAAGCAGCCATTGAAAAGCTGTTGGTATAAAGTTGAATTTTGGATTTATCTTGATCAAACCTCGTTTTCACAACAGAAACCTCACTAAATTTCGCAGAACCATTAAGAATAATAGTACTTAAATAGGTAACAGAGGTGTCACTTTTGGGTAATTTAGCAATAAATTTTCTGGAGATATCATTCATTGTAGATCTGGAATAGGAATCAAAATTACCCAATTTAAAATGGTCCTCATTTAATTTTTGATTTTTCATAAAATAGGTGTAATAGGTAATAATGGAATCTACTCTGGCAGAAATCATAATTCTGTTTAAAGAGTCAATTGCAGCATTTTGATAAACCACCTGTTCCTGTTTTTTAACCACCTGTTTATGAATATTCAACATAGAATCCAGTTCTACTTTCCGAATAGTATCCTGTTTAATTCTCTCCTCCATCCTTTCTAAACGTTTATTATTTACAAAAGCCATTTGGTCTTTAAAAAAGACGCCATAATGGAGATTCAGATAAATAAAAACAATAATAAAAGCAGTAACGACAATAGCAACACCTTTAATAAATGCTTTAGTAAATGAGATAATTCCATCATAAATGGTTTCTTTAATCTCTTTCGTACCGGCATAGATTAGAACAATAAAAATTAAAACATTTATGAGGTCAAGAATGGGCCCAAAAGAGTAAAAATCAAACCCATCAGCAAATTTTCTTGCCATTTGAATGATGGATAATCCAACGCCTAAAATGAGACCCCATTTGAGAATTATTGTCCATTGTTTTTTCATAACGTACTCTTTTTCTTTAATTTAACACCATATAATTCAAGCAACAAAGATACAACTTTTTTAAGTATGAAAGAGTTTCGGTATCTTTGCAGAATGAAACTCAACTTTATGAAAGAATCTGTCAAAGGGCATATCGCATTAATCAGTGCCAATATTATATTCGGATTTAGTGCCCCATTTTCTAAATTACTATTTAACAGTTATTTATCCTATTCAAGTCTTTTACTTTTACGATCCATTGGAGGTGCTATTCTATTTTGGGGAGCCTCTTTATTTATTCCAAAAGAGAAATTATCAAAAAAAGAGATCGTAATTTTAATTATTGCAGCATTTGTCGGAGTGATATTCAATCAGGGATTGTATATGGCAGGATTAGCCAGAACTACTCCGATCCATTGTGGATTGTTGCAAACTTTAGGACCGGTTTACACTTTATTATTGGCTACTTTTATTTTAAAAGAACCATTTACATTAAAGAAATTACTAGGAGTTTTAGTAGGAATGTCGGGGGCATTAATTTTGATTTTTTCTGAATATAGTAATCAAAATTCGTCCAAGACTCATTCATACATCGGTGATATTTTAGTGATTGCCAGTGGCGTTGCATTTGCTTTATATTTAACACTTTTCATGAATATTATTAAAAAATATAATCCCATCACCATCATGAAATGGATGTTTTTATTTTCATCCATTGTGTTAACACCTTTTTATTTTCATGAATTGGAGGAGATTAGGAATATCACTTTTAGTGATCAAAAACCGATGCTTGATTTTATTCTTTATCTAGGGTATATCATTATCGCAGCAACATTTATAGGGTATTTGCTCATCTCCTTTGCTCAAAAGAGGATTCGACCCACAATTGTAAGTATGTATGTATATATTCAACCCATCATTATGACAATTTTATCAATAATGTGGGGTTTAGGAACATTCAACGTAGAAAAATTAGTTGCTGCATTATTGATTTTTGTAGGAGTTTATATTGTTACACGAAGTAAGAAAAAAAATAATTTTATTTTATAAATAAAAATGCTTTATTTAAAATTTATTATATATTTGCAAAAATTTTTGCATTGGAAATTAATAGATTACACGGAAAGAGATGGATGATAATGCTTGGGGTATTATGTTGTATAAACCTCCGGTTAATAGCTCAAATTATTACCATTGGTTCCGGAAATTCCAACACATCCTTATTCCCAACCAATTCAATTTCAAACTATTCTTACACCCAGCAAATTTATACTGCGGCTGAACTAACCCAGTCTGGGGTAATCTGTGGAATCTCTTTTTATTCAACCTCATCGGATACTATTTCAAGAACTTTGAAAGTTTATTTAGGTCAAACTGATCAAATTTCATTTTTATCAGGTTCTAACTGGATTCCTGAAAACGCATTAACACAGGTCTTTGCCGGATCTATTTCAATTGGAAATGAGATTTGGAATTTTATACCTTTTGATATCCCATTCGTATACAATGGAATTCAAAATTTAGTAATTGCCATCGATGACAATACCCAAATTATTGAAAATCAGACTACTTTTAAGTATACATTAACTCCCAATAAAGCACTTTTTTATAATAGTACCACCAATAATCCGACAGTTACATCTCCTCCAAATGGTACCGTTTCCAATAATAGGAATAATTTAAAAATCCATTTTTGCTCACCAACGGTAATGACCGGAGTTCCTTTATCAAGTTGTGATTTTTTGTATTCCGATCCGGGAGGTATGAATAATTATTCCGGAAATCTAAATATCACACAAACAATCACGGCTTCTACCCTTACTAACACGCGATTAGTATTAGATTTTCTCGAATTATCTATAGGAGAAGGTGACACATTATGGTTATATGATGGGCCATCCTCCCTTTCACCTTTCATTGGTTATTTTACTAATATTAACTATCCATTTCAATTCACTGCTTCAGGAACATCATTTACATTCACATTTAATACTGACACCGTTCAATACTCTTCGGGATGGTTAGCACATATTTACTGTACCTATTGTGATCCTGTTACCATTTTAAACGGATCACCCTGTCAGCCTAATACGCAACATAGTACAGGTTATGCAGCTATCCCTTTTTGTACAGATATCAATCCTTATGGAGTTACATTTCCTTCCGCAACATCAGGCAATGGTGAAGTATATTTAGATGCACCATTAGGTTGTTTATATACTGCACCAAGACCTGCATGGTATTTTATGCAAATCAATACACCCGGAAATATGTTGATCAATATTATACAAACTTCAAACACAGGTTCCGGTATTGATGTCGATTTCGCTTGTTGGGGACCATTCTTTGCATTTAATCAATCCGATTTTCTTGAAAGATTATGTTGCGGTGACTATGATCTTTACGCTGAGTCCGGAATTTCTCACAGACCTCCTAATGGCATTCATACAAATGAGATGGGTGGATATCCGATAAACAATTTAATTGATTGTAGTTATGAAATGGATAATACCGAATGGTGTTATATTCCCAATGCTCAAGTAAATCAATTTTATATATTATTGATAACCAATTTTAATGGTGGACAGGGAACTATAAGTTTTAATACGGTTGCCCCTTATACTACAGCAACTACGGATTGTTCTTTATTAGCTCAGGTTTCCAATAATGGCCCCCTTTGTGCCGGATCCTCTCTGCAACTTATTTGTAATAATCCCCAGCCAAATGCCACCTATTTATGGACTGGACCAAACGGATTTACATCCACACTACCCAATCCCCTTATTTCAAATATAACTCTGGCTAATAGTGGTGTATATACTTTACAAATAACCGTCAATAATGTTGTATCTCAACCCGCATCAACCACTGTCATTGTAAATCCAAATCCAGAAATAACATTAACATCATCGACACCTGTGGTTTGTATGGGCAATAGTTGTACATTAACAGCTTCAGGGGGAACAAGTTATATATGGAATAATAATTTAGGAAATGGATCTTCCCACAATGTGACTCCAAATAACACAACTACTTACATGGTAACAGGCACCTATTATGGATGTAAAGATACCGCATCCTTTACTGTATCTGTGGTTCAAAGACCTGAGACACATATTACAAATCCGAACTCTTATTATTGTCCCAATATGGGGACAATTCCCATTTCAACTACAACTACAGGAGGAGGTGGAACCTATACCTATCAATGGTGGGGTGCTGGTATTACGAATCAAAATAGCAACAATTCTATTATAACTGTAAACCCCGATAATTGCAATACTCAATATACAGCTATTGTTATCGCATTTGATCAATATGGTTGTTTTGATAAAGATACTGCCAGGTATATGATTAAAGATACATTACCCCCTTTTATTGCTAATTATCCATTTTCAATTCAAACGGCAACTGGTTCGTTCCCAAACTATACTGTACCTAATTTTTCGACATTAGTTTTCTCTAATTGCATCGATAACTGTTTTCCTAATAGCCAGTTAACCTATTCTCAAATTCCTGAAGCAGGTTCCACAATTTCTAATCAAACTTATGTTCAGGTTACAGTTTCTGATCCTTGTGGAAATTCAAAAACCATCATGATTAGGCTCATTCTACCGGTATATGGATCAGTTACCAATATTATCAATGTGAATTGTAATGGTGAAGAAAATGGATCAGCAACAGTTAACGTGAATGGAGGTATTCCTCCCTACACCATACAGTGGATCACTTCTCCAATACAAAATGGCACTATTGCTACCCAACTTTCCGAAGGAAACTATCATGTAAATATTACAGATTCTCTAGGAAATTTCACTACAACTTTCTTTACTATAACTGAACCATCTGCTCTTATTTTAGAATCTCATATTACGAATAATTATTGTCAATCAGATGGTGGGTCATTTCAAATTAATGTTACAGGTGGAACCTCACCCTATCATTTTTTATGGAACACAGGTGACACAACAAATAGTATAACTAATTTAATTTCAGATTCTTACAGTTGCACTGTGACTGATAACAATGGATGTATTCAAACCCTAAGTGATACTGTTATTGCAAATCAGGGATTATTTATAAATTCTTTTTTATCAAACACAGAAACATGCAATCAAACAAATGGATCCATTCTTTTAGATATTTACGATGGAACACCGCCATTTACCTACTATTGGGAAAATGAAAACGAATCCGGATCCATGCTCAATAATTTAGAATCAGGATATTATTTTATCACAGTAACTGATCTGAATTCATGTACAGATACAGTAAGTGTTTACGTTGATCTATTTGATATTCAATCTTCTATTGAAATAAATAAACCTTCTATTTGTGGACAGAATAATGGGTCTCTTTTGTTAAAAATTGAAGGTGGAAGTGGAAACTACAATATCAACTGGTATGAAATTAACAATTTCTTAGATCGTTTTGCTTTTAATATATCACCTGGATCGTACTTTGTTACCGTTCAAGATCAAGAGTGTATAGATACAATACATTTTATAATTCAAGAAATTAACAAACCCATTGCTTGTTTTGAATTTCCCAATAGTAGTGGTGTTTTAATCAATCAATCATTTTTACTTCAGAATTGTTCACAATTTGCTACAGATTATCTTTGGAATTTTGGAGATGGAACCACTTCATCCTATACAAATCCATCCCATTTATATGGTGAATCGGGGACCAAATGGGTCACTTTAATTGCTCACAACGAATATGATTGTGTTGATTCAATTACCCGATCTATTGTTGTTCACGAAATTTCTTCTCTATTTATTCCCAATTCATTTACACCAAATGGGGATGGCCTCAATGATGTTTTTATTCCTGTTTGTTATTTTGTAAATGAAAATGGATTTTCTATGAAAATATTTAATCGATGGGGGCAACAAATATTTACTTCATATCATAAAGATGAAGGATGGAATGGAAAAATCGGGACTATTGCTGCTCCACAAGGGAGCTATTCCTATATTATAATTTATGAAAATATTTTTGGACAACCATTTCGTAAAACCGGTGTAATTCAATTAATTAAATAATGTAACATTTCTATAAAATTTAAGTACTATATAATAATATATTTATATACATTTGCTTAAATAAATTGTAGTGAAAAAATTGTTACGTTTTGCAGAAACAATGCTAACTCTGCTCGGGTTTTTGTATCTGATGCAGGAGAAAACATTTGCGCAAATTATTACCATTGGAACTGCAACTTTAACTACAACTAATCTTCCCACAAAAACAGATGTAAATTATTCTTATTCCCAACAAATTTATACCAACACTGAAATTACACAAGGAGGAGCTATTTGTGGGATCTCTTTCCGAACAACATCTAACAATACATTCTCAAGAAATATAAAAATATACTTGGGGCATACAACTCAATCCACTTTTTCTTCCGGAAACAATTGGATACCTGGAAGTTCACTCACTCAGGTTTTTTCAGGCAATGTACCCTTGATCAACAATAACTGGGTTTATATCCCATTTGATGTTCCCTTTATTTATAATGGAACTCAAAATTTAGTGATTGCTGTAGATGATAATACTCAAATCATAGAAGCATCCTCGTCATTTCAATATTCATCAGCTTCCAACAAAACATTATATTTTAATAGTTCAACGACCAATCCATCCATCACTACACCTCCGAATGGAACCATTTCAGATAACAGAAACAATATTAAGATACATTTTTGTTCACCTACCATAATGACCAATACACCCATTACAGGGTGTGAAATTTTATATAGCGATCCTGGTGGATTATATGACTATAGTTCTAACAATAACTTTACACAAACCATAACAGCATCAACTTTACCCAATACAAATTTAGTTGTTGATTTTATGGAACTATCTATTGGATCAGGGGATACGTTATGGATCTATAATGGTCCATCAACATTATCACCATTGATTGGTTTTTATACCAATATTACTTACCCGTTTCAGTACAGTGGATCAGGAACTGCTTTAACGTTTAGATTCAAATCGGACAATATCAATTCAGCTTCAGGATGGTTAGCAAGAATCTATTGTTCTTCCTGTGATCCTGTGAGTATTTTAAGTGGTTCTCCTTGTCAGCCAAATGCTCAAAACAGTACCGGTTATGCCGCTTCTCCTTTTTGTACTGATGTAAATCCTTATGGAGTAACTTTTCCTTCTGCTACCACTGGAAATGGGGATGTATTTTTAACAACTCCGGTTGGTTGTTTAACATCAGTTCCAAGACCTGCTTGGTACTTTATGCAAATCAATACACCTGGTAATATGCTCATTAATATTTCTCAAACCTCCAATAATGGGAATAGTATTGATGTTGACTTTGCCTGTTGGGGACCCTTCTATGCTTTAAATCAGGCTGATTTTATGCATAGATTGTGTTGTGGAGAATATGAATTATACAGATCATCCGGTAGTACTCATCAGCCGACCAACGGAAATCACACCAATAATATGGGTGGATACCCTATAAATAATCTGATAGATTGTAGTTATGCTGCAGGATCACCAGAATGGTGTTATATTCCCAACGCTCAAAGTGGTCAATTTTATCTATTATTGTTAACCAATTACAATGGTGGAGCTGGTACAATCACTTTTAATACAGTAGCTCAATACACTACTGCTACAACTGACTGTTCCCTTTTAGCTCAAGTTTCAAATAACGGTCCTGTTTGTAGTGGAGGAAATATTCAATTGACTTGCAATAATCCACAAATCAATGCTACCTATTCCTGGACAGGGCCCAATGGGTTCACTTCCAATTTATCCAATCCAATTATTTCAAATGTAACATCTTTAAATTCTGGTGTTTACACATTAGTTATGACTGTAAACAGTCAATCTTCAGCACCTGCATCCACAACTGTAGTAGTTAACCCGGTTCCAAATGTGAATCTTACTGCGAGCACTTCTGCTATCTGTCAGGGATCCAATTCTACATTAACAGCCTCAGGTGCAACAAATTATGTATGGAACAATGGTTTAGGAACCGGAAATTCAAAAACAATAACTCCAAATACTACAACAACATACCAAGTGACCGGAACTTCTTCAGGATGCTCAGACACAGCTATTATAACCATTACAGTAAGAGGGATTCCTTCTACACAAATAACTACTCCTGCATCAAGCTATTGTCCAAATAGCAACACCATTCCGGTGTCAACCATCACAACCGGCGGTGGAGGTACTTATTCATACATCTGGACAGGGACGAATATCTCTAATGTCAACAATAACAACACTCAAATCACAATAAATCCATCCAGTTGCAATACCCTATACTCAGCTATAGTAAAAGCAACAGATCAATATGGGTGTTTTGGTAAAGATACGGCTCGATATCAGGTAATTGATACAACTCCTCCTTTGATTTCACCATTACCATTTCCTATTCAAACGGCAAGTGGAACTTTTCCTAATTACTCCATCCCCGATTTTTATAACTTAGTGATGAATAATTGTTCCGACAATTGTTATCCGGATAATTTATTAATTTATTCACAAATACCGGCAGCAGGAAGTTCTATTACAGCCGGCACTTTTGTAACTATTTCTGTAACTGACCCCTGTGGAAATACCAAACTAACTTATATTCGGGTGATATTACCATTACATCTAAATATTTCTGATTCGGTTAATGTTTCCTGCTATAACGGGAATAGTGGTTCCGCAACAGTATCCATTTCCGGTGGAATTGCCCCTTATTCTATAGTATGGAACACAACACCTACACAAACAACTCCAACCGCATCCAATTTGGGAGCCGGTAATTATCAAGTAGTCGTTTCAGATTCATTGGGTACGATTGGCACAACCTCTGTTCAAATCACACAACCGACTTTATTTACGACAACTTTAAACCCTATTGCCACATCTTTTTGTCCGAATTATGGAAATATAACACTACATACCAATACGTTAGGAGGTGTACCTCCCTATCAGTATTCCTGGTCCGGCAATGGAATTTCAAATAACTTAACCGATTCAAATCTGGTCATCATTTCATCAACCGATTGTAATGAATCTTATCAACCTATCGTTTCAGTTACTGATCAAATGGGATGTATAGCATCTGACACCACTTTTTTCACAATTATTGACACGATTTCACCTCAATTTACGACACTTCCATTCACCATCCAGGTTGCTCCAGGAACTTTTCCCAATTATACCGTTCCAAATTTATCAACTTTGGTTATGGCAAATAGTTCAGACAATTGCTGGCCCAATGATCAACTCACTTATTCTCAATCTCTATTAGCTGGCTCCACAATAACAACATCCACCTATTTAGAAGTAACAATCACTGATCCATGTGGAAACGCACGAACTACAAATATCAGATTGATACTTCCTTTACATGGAGTTATGAGTAATTCACAAAATGTGAATTGTTATGGTCAAAATAATGGTTCTACAACGGTGACTCCTTATGGTGGAATTCCACCATTTTCATACATCTGGGACACCTCTCCAATACAAAATAGTGCCACTGCCAGCCAACTTTCAGCCGGAAACTATAATGTAACCATTACCGATTCTTTAGGAACTACATATCAGGTTTCTATTTCGATTACTCAACCCCCTCTTCTCAGTAGTTTGATTTCTGCTACTCCTGTTTTGTGTTATGGACAAAACAATGGAAGTGCTCAAATAACAGCAAACGGAGGAACTCCGGGTTATACGTATCTTTGGAACAATGGAGCCACAACAGCTTCTCTCAATAATCTAACCTCAGGAAATTATCTGGTCACCATCACAGACGCTCAAAATTGTACTTCTACCAATCAAATAATTGTAAATCAACCCACTGCTCTAACATTACAATCAACAGTAACATCCGGAATTTGTCAATCCGGGACAGGTGAAATTCAAATTGTAACATTTGGAGGAATACCTCCGTATACCTTTAATTGGAATACAGGAGCAACAACTTCTTCTATTTCAAACCTCGGGACAGGAATTTACATTTGTACAGTTACAGATTTTAATGGATGTACCAAAATTAAAACAGATACTATAATGATCGTTAATCCAATGAGTGTTGATACGATAACTTCGATTTTAGAATCGTGCGGATTAAAAAATGGATCTATTCAGGTTACTATTGAAAATGGTACACCTCCCTATAATTATGTTTGGAATAATGGAATTAGTACAGGTACTTCTTTAAATAATTTAAAAACAGGTTATTATAACATAACGGTTACAGATCAAAATCAATGTACAGATACAACCGGTATTTTTATTGATTCCTTTGATATTCAATCATTTATTGATGAAATTACCCCTTCAATTTGCGATAGAGACAATGGGACTGCGACTATACGCGTTGAAGGGGGAACCGGTTTATACAATTATTTATGGTACAATATCAATGATTTTACAGATAACTTTGCCTTCAATTTAGCTCCGGGGAATTATTATGTTTCTATCAAAGATTTGGATTGTATTGATACATTACAATTTATAATCAGCGAAATACACAAACCTATAGCATGTTTTGAAACTTCCAGTGATCTATTATTAATTAATCAATCTTTTCTGGCTACTAATTGCTCTCAATATGCAACTCATTACCACTGGGAATTTGGGGATGGTATATCCAGTTCCAATCAAAACCCTTCCCATTTTTACAATGAATCGGGAATGAAAGAGATCACCTTATATGCTTCAAACGACTATGATTGTATTGATTCTGTAAAAAAATCAGTAATTGTTAATGAAGTATCCATAATCTATATTCCTAACTCTTTTACTCCAAACAATGATGGATTAAATGATATATTCAAACCGGCGTGTTCTTTTGTTCGGGAAGAGGGGTATTCTTTAAAAATATTCAATCGCTGGGGAGAAGAGATTTTTTTCTCAAACGACATTCAATACGGATGGGATGGCACCCATAATGCTCAGGCTGCCCCATCAGGCACTTATTCCTATATTATTCTATATGAGAATCTTTTCGGGCAACAATTTAGGAAAATCGGGTCTATTAATATAATAAGATAACTAACAAAACTACTTCAACTATGAAAAAAATATTTACTCTTAATGATAAATCAGAAAAAAAATCAATAACTCCGGTTATTAATTACTGTATTATCCTATTTTTTTTGATCAATGTTTCAATATTCTTTTTAATTCCTTTTTCTGTTAAAGCTCAAGATGTAATAATTAGCAACAATACAACAACCATAAATAATTTACCTACATCCGTTTCAAATCACTTCACATATTCTCAACAAATCTTTTTACAAAATGAGATTAATCAAAGTGGCAAAATTTGTGCCATTTCATTTTATTACACTTCCCAAAGTGATGTTTCCAGAATGTTAAGTGTTTATATAGGGCACACTTCCAAATCATTTTTTTTACATAATTCTGATTGGGTTTCAAATACACAACTGAATTTGGTTTATTATGGAACTGTAAATTTCACTGATTCAAATTGGGTAACAATCTATTTTGATACCCCATTTGAGTATAATAATTCTTCAAATTTAGTAATTGCCATTAATGACAATACCGGTTTTACGAATAATTTTGGTGGTGATTTTCAAATTCACACTACATTTAATGAGCGATCTTTAAGGTATTCAGGCATTTTAAATCAAAATATTCAATTTCCATCATTAGGGAACAAAAGTACGAATAGAAATAATATTATTTTACATTTTTGCACACCTACTCCGATGACCAATACAACTATAAATAGTTGTGAATTATTATATTCTGATCCGGGTGGATTAAATAACTATTCCCACAATATTGAAAATATTCAGACGATCCAATCAGATCCGTTAGAAACTAATGTTTTAAATATGCAGTTTATTGAATTTTCATTAGGTCAAGGTGATAGCTTATGGATTTATGATGGATCTTCAATTTTTAATACTTTAATAGGCTGTTATACTGACACAACAGAGCCCCCTTCAATGACTGTTTCTTCCAATTCTATTACATTCAGATTTAAAAGTGATGGAATTCTTTCAGGATCTGGATGGTTAGCACAAATTTTATGCAAACCTTGTTCTTCTAATCTTTTAAATTATGAATCTCCCTGTATTCCTGACACCAATACATTAACAGGATATTCTGCCATTCCTTTTTGCACTGATTCCAGTCCTAATGGGGTCAGTTTTCCGAGTACCATTGGAGGAGTTGCTTCCAGTGGCCAAATTGGATGTTTGTCTCAAACACCTAATCCAACATGGTACTATTTTAAAATTGATCAACCGGGGGATTTGTTATTAAAAATTTACCAGAATGGTGCAGGTGCTGATGTGGACTTTGCCTGTTGGGGTCCTTTTTATGGAGAAAACCAAATTGACTTTTTAAGACGATTCTGTTGTGGTGAAAATGAATTATATATTCAATCTACAAATTCTCATTATCCTAACTCATTAATTGGAGATCATACAAATGATATGGGTGTATATCCCATTAACAATCTCGTAGATTGCAGTAATTCAGGGTTGTCAACAGAATACTGTTTTATACCGGATGCTCAATCAAATACCTATTATCTTCTTTTATTAATCAATAAAGGAGGTACACTAGGAACCATTTCATTAAATACAGTCGCTCCATTTACAGAAGCGACAACTGATTGTTCATTAATTACAATAGCTTCAAATGAAGGTCCCATTTGTGAAGGAGACACTCTCTTTTTACATTCCAATTTTGTAAATGCTAATGCTACATTTCAGTGGTCAGGTCCTAATGGTTTTAGTTCTACAGTTCAAGATCCTATTATTCTTAATGCTACAGCATCCATTAGTGGAGAATATTCTGTAATCGTATCTTTAAATTCATTTATTGTTGATACTGCAACCACTCAGGTAATGGTTTATCCTTATCCTGACATCACATTTTACCCTTCCAGTCCTTACATTTGTGCAGGAGATTCATTGTTTGTAACAGCTTTTGGTGCAACTAACTATTTTTGGCCTTCATTACTCGATACTGGAGCAACTCAATTGATTTCTGCACCAAGCCCAACTACTTTTACAGTGATAGGTGAGTCAAACGGCTGTTCAACTTATGCTTCCTTTGTTTTGGATGTAAAAGAACATCCAACCACAAACATAATTTTACCTCCGATTAGTAATTTTTTAAGTGAAGCCAATATTAATGTTTATGCCATAACGCAAGGTGGTACTCCTGATTATTATTATGAATGGACAGGAACACATGTAACTCCTACTAACAATGATTCAATTTCAGTTCCGGTTGATTCTACAGACTGCAATTCCATTTTTCACTTTTATTTGACAGTATTTGACACTTTTGGTTGTCGTGCTCATGATCATGATTCTATTGCCATTTATGATACCGTTGCACCTTTATTTCTAAACACCCCATTTCCACTTCAATTGTCGGAACTCAGTAATGGACAATTTATAATTCCGGATCTTACAAATCTGATTTCTACTAATATATCTGATAACATTTGGAACATAAATAGAATCTCTATTTCTCAATCACCCATGTCGGGATCCGTAATTACCAATAATACAAATGTGACAATAACCATCACAGATCCATGTGGGAATAGCAATACCATTACCATTCAGATCATTATTCCTTTAACAAGCGAAATAACCCTTATTACACCCGTTATTTGCAATGGATCCAATACAGGAATGGCAGTAGCTCAAGGATTTGGTGGAGTTCAACCTTACACTTATTCATGGAATACAAATCCTGTTCAAAACAATGATACCGTTTGTAATCTAATTGCCGGAACTTATTTTGTTACCGTAACTGATTTTTTGAATCAGTCAGTAATTGATACATTAATTTTAAATCAACCACCAACATTACAATTATCTATTACAGGAAATACAAGTGTTTGCATAGGTGATTCTACTGCTGCAATAACCGTTCATGCATTAGGAGGGTTATTGCCTTATGAATTTGAGTGGAACACTTCCCATTTCGACTCAACATTAACAAATTTACCTACAGGATTCTATTCCGTAATGGTAACAGATGCTCATGGTTGTTGGGATACTATTTCTGTTGTCATTTCTAATTTCGATCAACCTTCAATTAATCTTACACCTAATGCAAATAATGTTTGTCCCAATTTTGGCATAGTTACAACAACTGCTTCAATTTCAGGTGGATTACCCCCATACAATTACTTTTGGGATTGTCATGGGTCAATTATTAATAATTTAGCGCAATTATCCATTTTGATTGATTCAACCAATTGCAATTATACTGATACACTTATCTTTCAAGTTATAGATGCACATGGTTGTATTGCAAGAGATTCAACTTTTATTCATGTCATTGATACTACAAATCCAATATTTACTACCATACCTTTTCCTGTTCAATATGCTGTTTACAATAATCCTAACTACCAAATCCCTAATTTTCAAACTTTAATATTGAATAATATTTCAGATAATTGCTGGATTCCTTCCCGAATAACAATCACCCAAACACCTGCAGCAAATACTATTATTAATTCTAATACATACGTAAATGTTACCATTACCGATCCATGTGGAAATAGCAATTCAACACTTATCAGAGTGATAATTCCTTTGAGAGGCTCAATAACGGATACAACTCATATTGCCTGTTATGGTGGAAATACCGGATCAGCAACAGTTACAGCTGCCGGAGGAATTCCTCCTTATAGTTACCACTGGAGTACCACTCCAAGTCAAACAAACAATATAGCTAATAACTTAACAGCTGGAAATTATACAGTAACAATTACTGATTCATTAGGGGTAACAGTAATTTGTTCGGTAATAATCAGACAACCTTTGGTTCTTTCTGCTTCCATTTCGGGGACCTCTGTATTATGTAATGGCGGATCTACAGGAAGTGCAACTTTAACAGTAAGTGGAGGAACAACACCTTACCAATTTTTATGGAATGGAGGGACAACAACTCAGAATAGGAGTAATCTCTCTGCTGGAACCTATAGTGTAACAGTTACTGATAATAAAGGGTGTACAAAAACAGCAACAGTATCGATTACACAACCTACTACCATAAATCCTGTAACTATTTCACACAATGCACATTGCGATGAAAATAATGGATTATTAGTCATCAGTGCAACTGGTGGTGTTTCCCCTTATCAATATTTATGGAATAATACCATTCAAAATGACACTATCTCAGGGTTAAGTCCGGGTATCTATAATTGTACAGTAACAGATGCCAATAACTGTACTAAAACAATCTCTGATACAATTTTTGAAACACCTATATTGACAGTAGATCAGGTTAATATTGATCAAGAAACTTGTTCTCAAATAAATGGTTCTATAGAAATTTTGGTATCAGATGGATCTGCACCGTATCAATACACCTGGTCTTCAGGTACATCTATCACAAATATTTTTAATAATATTGCTGCCGGTGATTATAGTGTTACCGTCACTGATCAGGATGGATGTAGTATTACCAGAGATATGACTATTCAAAATTTAAATATAGAATTATCTGTTTTATCGACTACCCCTTCTATTTGTGGAGATAATAATGGGACAGTGACTATCGGTGTAGTTTCCGATTTTCCTGATTATACTTTTGATTGGGGACCTATCATTCATTTTAATAATAATAGTGCGACACAGTTGGCAAGCGGAGATTATAGTGTAAATGTGAACACCGGCAATTGTATCGCTTCTCTAGATTTTACCATTGATGAAATACCGGGACCTGATGCATGTTTTGAAATTGAATATCCTTATGGAAATGGAATTAACATTCCAATTACATTTAAAAATTGTACAGAAAATTCAACAAACTGGATTTGGAGCTTTGGAGATTTTGGAACATCGAATTTAGAAAATCCTACTCATAAATACAGTTCTGAAGGTGAATTTATTGTTACTTTAGTTGCTTCAAATGAATTTGGATGTAAAGATAGTGTTTCAAAAATTATTACCATAATTGGAGATACCGATATATTTATACCTAACTCATTTTCACCAAACGAAGATGGTTTAAATGATATTTTTATGCCTGTGATGCGAGAAGTAAATACAAAAGGATACTCATTAAAAATATTTAACAGATGGGGTGAAGTAATATTTGTAACATTTAATATTGAACAAGGCTGGGATGGTAAAATTAAAGGGGTTCCTGTTGAAATGGGATCAGTTTTTAGTTATATTATTTTATATGAAAACTTAAATGGTCGAAAAATGATGAAAAAAGGATCATTAACAATAATCAAATAAAAAAAGTAATTCTATTTTTGGTCGATTGCTCGATTGCTCATTATGATCATTTTGCTCGTGTGCAGGGGCGATTCATCCGACGGAGCAATTGTATCCTAATCTAATTAATGATTGGTAAATAATTTTGCAATTAATTGAATTGTAAATAGTTCCAAAATCTTTAAATTTGCATATCTACACTAACAATCATTTATTAGAATAGAATATTCGTAGCTAAACTAGATAAGTCAGAACCAAAAATTACCACTAAAATTTTTATTATTACCTTTTACATTTTACTTTTTACCTTTTACCTGTTACTTTTTACCTGTTACTTTTTACCTTTTACCTTTTACCTTTTATCTCTTTCACTATTCATTAGTCTTTAGTCTTTTGTTTTTTGTCTTTTTTGGGCATTCCCCTTTAGCTGCGCTCAATCCAATCTACCTCAAAATAAACAATCAGCCGCGTCGCTAGCCAAAGGGTCGGTCTCCGCCTGCAAGTCCGCAGTAATAAGTCGTGGGACTGCATGGTTGTTAAAGTAGCTCACAGGTTCGCTCTTTAACAACCTGCATCCCATCGGCTTCTTCCTTTGCGGGCTTTCCGGCTGCGCCCTAATGCGGTGGACAATTTTTCCGGCGGAGCTCTTAATAGGGTATTCTACTAAATGATTGGTGAGATTTTCGTTATTTTTTTCATTTTAAACACTTTATTAGATCTGGTGATTTTTGCATCAAAATAGTACCAATCTTTTATCAGAATAGAA
>Ga0316605_10000207_pt1 | contig 51858 bp, 44 predicted proteins | sample OWC_soil_day20_n_FD_207666 | JGI IMG/M metagenome (GOLD analysis project Ga0316605, IMG submission 207666) | Wetland soil microbial communities from Old Woman Creek delta, Ohio, United States - OWC_soil_day20_noCT | ecosystem: Environmental > Terrestrial > Soil > Wetlands | place: USA: Ohio...
GGAGGAATCGGGCGCTGCCGAAAGCACCTTCACCATCTGCATCATCGGCAAGGATCCCTTTGGCGACATCCTGGAAGTCGTCGCCAAAAAGAAGGCACGGGGCAAAGATCTCGCCATCCGCCGCCTGACGGACACGCGCCAATTCGACCACTGCCACATTCTTTACGTCAGCCTCGCGCTCAGCACCCAGGTCAGCGAAATCCTGAAAGCGGCCGAAACACAAAATGTCTTGACGGTCAGTAGCAGCAAGGACTTCGCTGCCAAGGGTGGCATGATCGGCTTCGTGACGGTTGCTGACGAAAGCGAAGGCGGCTCGCGCGTGCGTTTCGAAATCAATCTTGAGGCAGCTCGCAAACGCGGCTTCAAGATCAATTCCAAACTACTCGAACTCGCCACCCAGGTGCGCCAATAAAGGAGAACCTTGAGCATGCACTGGCCGCGCCTCTATTCGATCAAAACCAAACTGACCGTCGTCATCATGGCGACCAGCTGCGTCGCCGTCTTGCTGACCTGCGGCATTTATACCGCATATGACCAGATTCAGTTGCGCGATGACATGAAAAGCGACTTGACGGTACTGGCGCAAATCATCGGCAATCGCAGCGCCGTCGCGCTGCAGTTCGATGACCGGCAGGTCACCGAGGAAAACCTGAACGCTCTGCGCGCCAAGAACAATATCGTTGCCGGCGCCATTCACAAGGCAGATGGCAAGATCTTCGCCACCTTCCAGCGTGAAGCGGGCAAGGTGGTTTTTTCGACCCTGGCTACTGGCGAAGCGCGCAGCTATTTCGATGCCGACTCCCTCAATGTTCTGGCTCCCATCATCGCCGACGGTGAAAAAATCGGCATGATCACCCTGAAATCAGATCTGAGCGAAATTGATCAGCGCATGCAGATGCTGGCCAAGAGTCTCGCCGTCATTATTGCGATTTCTCTGTGCGCCGCTCTGGTGCTTTCCTCTCGCCTGCAGCGCCTGCTGTCGGTGCCGATCATGCACCTGATCGACACCGCGCGCGCCATTTCCAGCCATAAGGATTACAGCCTGCGGGCGCGCAAGCACGGCGAGGACGAAATCGGCGTTCTGGCCGACTCATTCAACGACATGCTCAATGAGATACAGAAGCGCGAAGCCGCCCTGCGCCAATCGGAACAAAAATATCGCAGCATTTATGAGAATGCCAGCGACGGCATTTTCCAGACCGCGCCGGGCGGCCAGTTGCTGACGGCCAATCCGGCCATGGCCAGAATCCTCGGCTACGATTCCGTCGCTGAACTCATTGCCAATTTTGACGAAATCAGCAAACACGGCTACACCAACGATCGGGACGTCATCCGGCTGCGCAACGCCTTCAAGCAGCAAAAGCAGGTCAAGGATTTCGAAGCGCAAATGCGCAAGAAAAACGGCAACATCATTCACATATCGATCAGCGCCCGTAGTGTTTTTGATGAATACGGCAATCTTCAGCACTACGAAGGTTCGGTGGTCGATATCAGCGAGCGCAAGGAGCGCGAAAAGGCGCTGCAGGGACTTTATGAAGCAGAACAGGCCAACAAGGCCAAGAGCGAATTTCTGGCCAATGTCAGCCACGAGATCCGCACGCCGATGAACATCATCATGGGCATGGCGCACCTCGCCCTGCAAACCCACCTCTCGGCCAAGCAACAGAACTACCTCGAAAAAATCGATACGGCTGCCAAGGGATTGCTTGGCATCATCAACGACATCCTCGATTTTTCCAAAATCGAAGCCGGCAAGGTGGTCTTCGAGTCGATCGACTTCAAGCTGGAAGAAGTCATGGATCGTCTTTCCGATCTGGCTCTGGTCAAGACCCGTGACAAGGGACTCGAACTCCTCTTCGACATCGAACCCGATGTTCCGCGAGCGCTGGTGGGCGACCCCCTGCGTCTGGGGCAGGTGCTCTCCAATCTGGTCAACAACGCCATCAAATTCACCGAAAAGGGCGAAGTCCGGGTCACCATCCACTTCGTCGACCACGAGGAAGGTGGCGTTCGCCTCCTGTTCAGCGTCACGGATACCGGCATCGGCCTGTCGCAGGAAGAATGCGGCCGCCTGTTCAACGCCTTCACCCAAGCCGACAGTTCGACCACGCGCAAGTACGGCGGCACCGGTCTGGGGCTGACCATCAGCAAACGGCTGGTTGAACTGATGGGCGGCGTTATCGGGGTCGAGAGCCAGCCTGGCCAGGGCAGCACCTTTTCCTTTACAGCGCACTTCGGTTTGCCATCGGCGCGGCCAGCAGCCGATACCGTCCTTTCCGATCTCGGCGCCCTGCGTATTCTGGTCGTCGATGACAATGCCAGCGCCCGCGAGATTTCCGAATCCATGCTCAGTTCACTCGGCTTTCTGACCACCGGCGCCGAAAGCGGCGAGGAAGCCCTGCAAAGACTGGCCGAAGCCGAGCAGCAGGGAAAACCCTATCATCTGGTACTCATGGACTGGCATATGCCAAAAATGGATGGCATTGAGGCCATCACCCACATCCGTACTGATCAGGCACTGCTGACCCCGCCCAAATGCCTGATGGTCACCGCCTACAGCCGGGAAGACCTGCTCAGCCAGATCATGCAATCGCACATTGAAGTGGAAGGCCTGCTGACCAAGCCACTCAGCCCTTCCATGCTGTGCGATGGCATTATCAAGGCCTTCGGCCGGGAAAGGCGTGTCCGGCCACGCAAGAAGCGCACTGGCAATGGCCACAAAAACGCCCTGAAAACCCTGCAGGGCGCCCGTATATTGCTGGTTGAAGATAACGAAATGAACCAGCAACTGGCAGTGGAAATTCTCGCCTCGGCCGGCGTGATGACCGACGTCGCCAACAATGGCGCCGAAGCGCTCGAAAAGATTGACTGCTGCCCCTACGATCTCATCCTGATGGACTGCCTGATGCCGGTCATGGACGGTTACGAGGCGACACGACGGATTCGTGCCGACCATCGTTTCGGCCAATTGCCGGTAGTCGCCATGACCGCCAATGCCATGGCCGGTGACCGCCAGAAATGCCTTGATGCCGGCATGAACGACCACATTACCAAACCGATTCACGTCGACGAGTTGTTTTCCACCCTGGCGCAATGGCTCAAACATGCCCGCACGGCACCGGCTGTCGTCGATAATGCGCCGCCCCCTCCGGAGTTCGATGCCCCACACCTTAACGGCGTTAACACCCGACTGGCCCTGACCCGCATGGGTAAAAATGTGCCGCTCTATTGCCGCATGTTGTACGGCTTCCGTGAAACCCAAGCGGCGGCAATCCACCAGATCCGGGCCGAACTTGGCGCCGGGGACAATGCGCTGGCGCTGCGCACGGCGCACATGCTCAAAGGTCTGGCCGGCAGCATTGGTGCCGAACACCTGCAGGACACCGCCAACCGCTTGGAACACGCTATCAACGACAATGAAGATGGGACACTAGCAGGCCTGCTCGACGAATGTGAAGCCCTGCTCGATAAACTACTGGCGGAAATCGATCTTGCCCTGCCCGCAGCACAACAAGAAACCGCCACCCCCAGCGAAGGCAAGCTAACCAAGGAGGCACTGGCGCTCAGGCTACGGGCGTTTTACCATCTGCTGGGCGAAAGCGATCTGGAAGCGACCACGGGCATTGTTCACGTTGAGACTGCCCTCAAGGGTCGCGTACCGGAAGAGGACTTGCAGCAGTTTGGCAAGCTGGTGCGACGGCTGGCTTTCGAAGAGGCGCAGGCCTTGCTGAAAGGAATTGCCCAGAAACTGGAGATCGGACTCGAGTAAAATGACCAGCAGTGATCCCACACCGAGGCAAACCATACTGGTTGTCGACGACCAACCGGAAAACATTGAGTTGCTCTCCGCCGCCCTCAAGGAACACTACCGCATCAAGTTCGCCCTCAGCGGCGGCAACGCTTTGCGCATCATCAATTCGGAAAACAAGCCCGACCTCGTCCTGCTCGACATCATGATGCCGGACATGGATGGTTACGCGGTGTGCTCCTGCATCAAGGCCAACCCGGCAACGCAAGACATCCCGGTAATTTTCGTCACCGCCATGGGCGAAATCGAGGACGAACAACACGGCCTCGAAGCGGGCGCCGTCGATTACATCACCAAACCCGTCAGCCAGCCCATTGTGGTCGCCCGCGTCAAGGCGCATCTTGCCCTGAAAAACGCCGCCGACGCCCAACGCCATGTCCAGGCACAATTGCAAGCCAGTAATGCGGAACTGACGGCAGCCCTCAACAGCCTCGAAATTGCCCATGAAGAACTCATGCGCACGGAAAAACTCGCTTCCCTGGGTGCCTTGGTGGCTGGCGTCACCCACGAACTGAATTCACCCATCAGCAATGCCCTGATTGTCGCCACCACCATCCAGGCGCAGTCCAACGATTTCCGCTCAGCCCTCGATAAAGGCATCACGCGCTCAATGCTGGAAAACTATGTACAGGAAACCGCCAGCGCCGCCGATCTGGTCGCCCGCAACCTGCAGCGCGCCGCCGAATTGACCGGCAGTTTCAAGCATGTCTCGGCCGATCAGACCAGTTCGCAACGACGTCGTTTTCAGCTTGAGGAAGTAGTCGTCGAAATCATCCTGACCCTGAAACCCAGCATCAAGAAAACACCTTTCCAAATTGAACACCACGTCGAAAAAAACATTTACATGGACAGTTTTCCCGGCCCGCTTGGACAAGTCATTACCAACCTCATCAACAACGCCATCATGCACGCCTTCGAAGATCGCACACAGGGCACTGTCCGCCTGCTGGCCAAATCTGCTGAAGCTGACACCGTTGAACTGCAGGTCAGCGATGACGGCCGTGGCATCCCGCCAGCTAATCTCGAAAAAATATTTGATCCTTTTTTCACCACCCGCCTTGGCCGTGGTGGCAGCGGCCTCGGACTCAATATCGTCAAGAGCATTGTCACCCGGGTACTGGGTGGCAAAATCGAGGTTCACAGCACCTTGAACCAAGGCACCACATTCACGATCTCACTACCCTGCCGCGCTCCGATCCCGGAAGCTTAAAACTGAATCATCGCTCTACTTTGTCAGGAAATACTTGGCTCTTGCCTTTTCCGATACAAATCACTACCGTTCGAAATCAAGGTTTGAACTTCGGAGCTAAGGCATGCGTTTTCTGTGGATTTTTTTTCTTACCATCGGACTGGCGCAAGCCGCGCAAAATCGCGTAGCGCTGATCATCGGCAATGCCAGCTACCCCTCGTCGCCGCTAACCAACCCGGTTAATGACGCACGTGCTATGGATGCAAAACTGCGAGTTCTCGGCTTCAAAACCGTACTACGCGAAAACCTGACCCAAAAACAGATCGGGTCAGCTCTGCGCGAATTCCGCGCCAATCTCTCACCTGGTGCCGAAGCCCTCTTCTTCTACGCCGGTCACGGCTTGCAGATCAAGGGGGTCAATTACTTGCCTGCCGTCGATGCCGATATTTCCGCCGAGGAGGATGTCCCTACACAAAGCATCGACGTCAACAAAGTTCTGGAAATAATGGAGGAGTCGAAGACCCGCATCAACCTTATATTTCTTGACGCCTGTCGTAACAACCCCTATTCGCGCCGCTTTCGTTCCCAGGATGGCGGCTTGGCCAAGATGAGCGCGCCGTCTGGCACCATCATTTCATTTGCCACCCGACCGGGCAGCGTCGCCGCCGACGGAGAAGGCAGCAATGGCTTGTACACCGAACATCTACTCAAAGCCATGGTTGAGCCGGGCATTCCCATCGAACAGGTACTCAAAAAAGTCCTGATCGCTGTCAAAAAAGCTTCACGCGGCAAACAAGAGCCTTGGCTGGAAGGCGGGATCGAAGGTGAGTTTTACTTCATCGGCGTGGTCAGAATAAAGCCTCAAGCGGCTGCCTTGCCCACTACAACTGCTGTCGATCCTACTGCCATTGAACTTTCTTTCTGGGACAGCATCAAGTCCAGTCAGGACCGAAGCGATTTTGAGGAATATCTCCACCAATATCCACAAGGCCGCTTCGCCGGCCTGGCCAAAAATCGTCTTAAATCGACAGCAGCAGCCAACCCCGCTGAAACAGAAAAGCGAAAGCCAGCCAGCGAACCGGCAACAAAAACAACCAATAAGGCTTCTGATTTAACTCCTTTTTGGCAAGACAGGATCAACAAATCTGCCCCTGCCGACACACAGGCTCGAAGCCCGGCCAATGACGAAAAACTGGCAGCAAGCTTGGTCGGAAAATGGGAAGGCATGTGGAAAAGCTCCGGAAGCAGCCATTCCGGAAAATTGAATACAAGCATCAGAGCATCTGATGGCATCCACTTAAAAGGCCGATCCGACTGGTTATCAACTACCGCCGGTGATTTTGAACTGGACTTCGTGATAGCCAAAATCAAAGACAGCAAACTTTCGGTTACGTATGGTACTGGCGGCCTATACTTTGAAGCAGACATCTCTGACAACGGCAAATCCATGACCGGAACTTGGTCGAATCGTCAAGGGAACGCAGGCACCTTACAAATGAAGAAAATTGACTAGCCGATCCAAGGCAATCAAAGGCGATGAGACGCTCACTCCCTGCCATTTTTGCCCTACTTTTGGCCAGCTTAACGGCCATTGCCAGCTGCAATTCCAACGCGATGGAAAATTCCGCTCAGAAAACCAAAGCCGATCAAGTCATCATCCTTAAATCGGAACGCAGGCTGCTCCTGAAGCAGGGCAAGACAACGCTGCGTGAATATCGCATCGCCCTCGGCTCATCGCCGGTCGGCGCCAAACAGGCGCAAGGTGATGGCAAAACGCCGGAAGGTCGCTACATTATTGACACCCGCAACCCCAACAGCCGGTTTTACCGCTCGCTGCACATTTCCTACCCTTCCGCCCAGGACATTGCCCGTGCCAAAAGGATGCGTGTCAAGCCCGGCGGCATGATCATGATTCATGGCCTCGGCAAGGAGTTTGGCGCAATCGGCACCATGCACCGACTGCACGACTGGACACAGGGCTGTATCGCCGTCACCAATGAAGAGATCGGTGAAATCTGGGATTTGGTTGCCGATGGCACACCGATTGACCTCCGGCCGTAAAATAGCCGGGCATGCTTCACTTCCTGTCCCCCCCCACTCTTCGACACGCCCTGTTGCTCTCCCTGGCCGCGCATCTGGTGCTGCTCAGCCTTCTCACCACGGAATTGCCGGAGGCCGGCATTCAGCCCGCACTGGCCACAATGCGCGCCCTGCTGATCAGCCGAAATGACGGACAAAACCTCTCGCCAGCGCCGCCGGCCAAGTCTATCGTCGCCGCTTCTGTCCCTGACACCACTCCACGGCACCCAAGCCATCCTTTAACGCCTTCCAAGCCAACTGTTGCAACCACAAACACAGAATCAGTCACCAAAGCCGGCGGCGAAAACGTACCAGCCAGCGGACTCGACACCGCACAGCCAACATCCAGTTTTCTTGCCCAAAGCGGCGAAACGGGCAACACCGGAACTTCGGCCGAGGGCTTGCGCGCCTACCGCCTGGCGCTCGGTCGCGAAGCGCGCCGGCTCAAACTGGAATATGACCGCAAATACAGCCAGATTGAACGTGACCTGCAAAAAGGTTGGGAAGGCCGGGTCGAGATGAATGTGCGTACCGACTCCACCGGGACAACGGTACTATTGACGCGCTCCAGTGGTCACGCCACCCTCGACGATCAGGCGCTGGATTTGATCAGCCGTGCCGTGCGCCACACCGCTTTGCCGGATTCGCTGCGCGGCCAGCATTTCCTGCTACCGGTCGCCCTTGAGTTCGAGATCAACAAAGAATAAGTGTCGTCCACGTTCTTCGGTTTTTTTGTTGAAATCCGGCGCTGGCGGGATTGCGCCCGAAGCGCACCCGGCTTCATAATGCGAAGGCTTGTTGGCTGCAACAAACAGGCAAATCACGGGGATGATGCATGAATCTGATTATCGGCTACGTCATCGCAATTGGGTCCGCGCTGGGAACCTACGCCGTTCACGGCAGCCTGTTGGCGCTCTGGGTACCACTCGAATACATCGCACTCATTGGCCTCGTCCTTGGTTCTTTTTACGGCGGCAATACTTCCAAAGTCGTCAAGAGCACCATTAGCGCCCTGCCCACCATCCTCAAGGGTTCCAAATACAACAAGGCGCTTTATATCGACCTGCTGGCCATGCTCTTCGAAATTCTTGGCAAGGTCAGGAAAGAGGGTCTGATGTCGATTGAAAGTGATGTCGACAACCCGGAAAGTAGTCCGATTTTTGCCAAATACCCGGAAATTCTGCACGACCACCATGTCGTCGAGTTCCTCACCGACTACCTGCGCATGATGGTGGGCGGCAACCTCAATACCGTCGAAATCGAAAGCCTGATGGACATGGAACTGGAAATCCACCATCACGAGGCCGAAATTCCGGCACACGCGGTAAATAAGGCAGCCGATGGCACACCGGCCTTCGGTATCGTCGTCGCCGTCATGGGTGTAGTCAACGTCATGGGATCAGTGGGCGAACCGCCAGCTGTTCTTGGGAAGATGATCGGCGGCGCCCTGGTCGGCACTTTTTTCGGTGTCATGGCCGCCTACGCCATCATTGCTCCGGTGTCCAGCTTGCTCGAACAAAAAGCACACGAAAGTTCCAATATCTACCAGTGCATCAAGATGGTTTTGCTGGCTTCCATGTCCGGCTACGCGCCACAGGTGGCCATCGAGTTCGGGCGCAAGGCGCTCAGCTCCGATACGCGCCCGAATTTCAAGGAACTTGAAGACGAAATCAAGGCACGCAAAAAGAAGTAATGTTTGATTCCCCCTGAGACCGGTTCATGAGCGACGACTCCACCCGCCCCATAGTCATCAAGCGCATCAAGAAGGTTGCGGGAGGCGCGCATGGTGGCGCCTGGAAGCTGGCTTACGCCGATTTTGTCACCGCCATGATGGCTTTTTTCATGCTCATGTGGCTGCTCGGTTCGACCGCCAAGGGCGATCTCGGCGGCATTGCCAATTACTTCCAGAATCCCTTGAAAATTTCCAATACCGGCGGCTCCGGCACTGGCGACTCTTCCAGCGTCATCAAGGGTGGTGGCAAGGATCTGAGTCGTCAGGCCGGCCAGGTGCACAAAGGCGACATCCAAGCCAAGAACAAGTCTTTTAACCTCAAGGAAACCACCGCCGAATTCAAGCGTATGGAACGCGAATCGCTGGAGGGGCTCAAGAAGCAAATCGAGAAAAAACTGGCTGATACGCCGGAACTGGCGCTACTGAAAAAACAGATCATCCTCGACATCACCGCCGAGGGCTTGCGCATCCAGATTATCGACGAACAAAATCGCCCGATGTTCGATTTGAGCAGTACCGAATTAAAACCTTACTCGAAGGAATTGTTGCGCGAGATCGGCAAGGCGCTCAACGCATTGCCCAATCGCATCAGCCTGGCCGGCCACACCGATGCTTCGCAGTTCTCTGGGGGTGAGCGCGGATTTTCCAACTGGGAGCTTTCAGCCAATCGTGCCAACGCCTCGCGGCGTGAACTCATCCTTGGCGGCATGGATGAAAACAAGGTCTTACGCGTCGTCGGCTTGGCATCGACCGTTCCTTTTGACCGTAACGATCCGCTCAATGCTGCCAACCGGCGCATCACCATCGTCGTTCTCAACAAAGAAACAGAAAACGCCATCCTGCAGGAGGAGAGCCAGGAACTTCCCGCCAGCAAGGCTGCCGACATTGCGGCGGGAAAAATCAATCCGCCTGCCAGCAGCAAAATCACGCCTCGTTAGCCGGAATGCCGGACGAAATGCCGACACCATGAATGCACACGAAACAGGCGGATCGCGTGAATTTCCCTTTTCCGCCGAAGATTTCGAGCGGGTGCGCACGCTTATCCACAAACATGCCGGAATTTCGCTTAGCCTAAGCAAACGCGACATGGTGTATTCACGCTTGGCGCGGCGCTTGCGCGCAGCAGGAAAAAACACCTTCTCATCCTATCTCGACTGGGTGGAAAGGGGCAACCCGACGGAATGGGAACATTTCGTCAACGCGCTGACCACCAATCTCACCTACTTTTTCCGTGAGGAACATCATTTTCCAGTGTTGGCCGAACATCTGAAAATGCTCGGCAACCGCCGCCCCATCAAGATCTGGTGCAATGCCGCCTCAACCGGCGAGGAGCCCTACAGCATCGCCATGACGGTACTCGAGACCTTCGGCGACAACACCAAACACGTCTCCATCATCGCCTCCGATCTTGACACCAATGTGCTCACCATTGCCCAACGCGGTATTTATTCGACCGAAAAACTGCAAAAAGTGACGCCGTCGCGCTTGAAACGTTTCTTTTTGCCGGCTACCGAACCGGGTCACTATCGGGTAAACCCATATCTGCAAAGGCTGATCGAATTCAGGCGCATCAACCTTCTCGACACAAGCTGGTCAGTGCAGGCACCGCTTGACATCATTTTTTGTCGTAATGTCATGATTTATTTTGACAAACCGACCCAGCACAAAATTTTGTCGCGCTTCCTGCCACTGATACAGGAAGGTGGACGCCTGTTCGCCGGTCATTCCGAGAGTTTCTTGCACGCCGCCGAGTTGTTCAAGCCCTTGGGGAAGACCGTATACGCTCCGGTCAAATCACGATGAAGGAAGCCTGATGAGCATTCGCGTCCTGGTCGTCGATGACTCCCCTTCCACCTGTGCCCTGATCGCTGAACTGGTCGGCATGGCTGGCGATATCGAAGTTGTTGGCACAACATCCAACATCGCCGGCGTTCAAGCCATCGCCAGCCGTCTCCACCCGGACTTGATCACACTCGGCCTCGGCAGCCCTGAATCAACTGACAACCACATCCTCGAACGCCTGAACGACCTGCGCACTTTTACGGTTCTGGTCATATCAGCGCCGGGCGATGTTGGCTCGGAAGCCATGCTGCGGGCTCTCGAACTCGGCGCCGTTGATTTCATCGCCAGACCGGCTGTCAGCAATCAATCTCTGGCAGGCGATTTTGCCGCAATCCTGACCGATAAAATCCGGGCGGCAGCCAATAGCCAAAAGCAGCGCCAATATTCGGGCATGATGCACAACGAAGCCACTGCCAATTTCGCGCCAAGAAAAACATCACATACCAGCCACGGTGAAAAAATCCTTTTTGTCGGAGCTTCCACTGGCGGTACTGAAGCGATCAAGACCTTTCTTTCGGCCATGCCCGAAAACTGCCCACCCATTTTGGTCGTGCAACACATGCCGCCTACTTTTACCGGCTCCTTTGCGCGTCGCCTCGATTCACTGTGCGCGCCGCACGTCATCGAGGCACAGGGCAACGAGCGCATCGAAACCGGAACGGTGTATATCGCGCCAGGCCATTCGCACCTGATTATCCGGCAGGGGGGCATGGGCTACACAACCGGATTGTTGCAAACTCTGCCGGTTAACCGGCACCGCCCCTCTGTTGATGTCCTTTTCGACTCGGCGGCAAATGTCGTCGCCGATCGTGCGCTTGGCGTCATCCTGACCGGGATGGGCAAGGACGGCGCCCTCGGCCTGTTGCACATGCGCCAGGCCGGCGCCAGAACCTTTGGCCAGGATGAAAAAAGCTGTATCGTCTATGGTATGCCGCGCGAGGCTCACCTGATCGGCGCAGTCGAAGATCAAGCCCCGCTTGCAGACCTGGCGCGCCGGGTTCTGGCCAGCCTCGGACGCCGTTGAGCTGGCAGAGGCCGCCGCAAAAGTTTTCAAGCTGATAAGGCCTGCCTTATTTATCAGGAACGTATTAAACTACAGGTGTTTTGGATTGGAGCTTAAAAGCAATGCAGACTGCAGTCAGCCAGGAAGGCAGCAAGTCGATCATCAAACTGGTCGGCCGTTTTGATTTCAATACTCACCGCGAATTTCGCGGTGTCTCCGACCCTATCGTTACCAACGCCGAAGTGCGCGAAATCGAAATTGATTTTCAGGGCGTTGATTATCTCGACAGTTCTGCCCTTGGCATGCTGCTCATGCTGCGTGACAAGGCCAGCGGATCCGGCAAGGACGTTTCTCTGGTGGGTGTCAAAGGCAGCGTCAGGCAAGTTTTGGAAATTGCCAATTTCAGCAAGCTGTTCAAAATTTCCTGATCATCGCGATGTCTCGACGACTCTTTTGCACGGAGTGTGGTTTTTTTGCCGGAAAACCAGACACATCCTCGGCATTACCCGTACCATCCGCCCCCATAGGGCGTTTGAAGCGGCAAACATTCGGTGTATGCTTGCCACGCGAACTCGTATGTCGATCGAGCCGTGATCTGTTGGAAGGAAACAGGGGATAGTGAATGTCGGATCTGCTCAAAAATATTGATGCCCGCACCAAGCTGGCAGGAACGAACAAGCTCGAAATTCTCTTGTTCTTCCTAGGCGTGGATCAGCGTACTGGCCGCCGTGAGAGCTACGGCATCAATGTCTTCAAAGTGCGCGAGGTCATGCGCACGCCACCGATTACTTCCGCCCCCGACATGCCCAATTCGGTCGAGGGCATGGTCAGCCTGCGCGGAGCCCTGGTCCCGGTTGTCGATCTGGCCAAGTACGCCGGGGTTGCGATTACCACTCCACGCGACATCATGATCGTTACCGAGTATGCCGGCCATACCCAGGGTTTCCTGGTCGAAAGCGTCGACACCATCCTGCGCCTGGACTGGGCCAAGATGCGCGTTCCGCCCGAAATGCTGACTGCACAATTGGGCGGTCTGGTCACTGCTGTCACAGAACTGGAAGACGGTCGTCTGGTCATGATGATGGACGTCGAAAAGGTGCTTTCCGAAACCACCAATTACGACGATGAAATCCTTTACCGCAGCGTGGTTCCGATTGACCGCCCCGACATCACGGTCTATTACTGTGACGACTCGGTTGTGGCACGTAAACAAATCGAGCGCACACTTGACGCCATGAATGTCAAACGCTTCGGCGCCATCAATGGCCGCGCCCTCTGGGACGAACTGCGCAAAATGGCCGACTACGCCGAATCAGTTGGACAGCCCACCAGCAAGTTTGTCAGCATGATCCTCACCGATATTGAAATGCCGGAAATGGACGGTTATATCCTGACCAAATCGGTCAAGACCGACCAACGCTTCAACGGTATCCCGATCATCATGCATTCCTCGCTTTCCGGCATGTCCAACCAGAAACTTGGCCTGGCGGTCGGCGTCGATGAATATGTGCCAAAGTTCGAGCCGCAGCGCCTGGCGGAAACACTCGTCCGCCGCCTGTCGAACATAGCTCCGGTCGATTCGTACTAGAGCCGGGAGCACGCCATGCAAACGAACCAACTCGTCCCTCTCGATAACGAACACAAAAACCTGCTTGATAGCGTTGATGCCAGAACGCGCCTGGCCGGCTCCAATAAAATGGAGATTCTGCTGTTTTCGCTCGGCACGCGCGAAACTTTCGGCATGAACGTGTTCAAGGTGCGCGAAGTCGGGCGCACCCCGCACATCACCAAAACCCCCAACATGCCACGCGGTGTCGAAGGTCTGATCTCCCTGCGCGGCAATGTCATCCCCGTCCTTTCGCTCGCTTCCTTCCTGCAATTGGATGGGGCGCCTCCCGGCCTCGGCAAGACCATGATGGTCGCCGAGTATTCCAAACGCACCCTGGGATTTCTGGTGCACGAGGTTGATCGCATCATCCGCGTTGACTGGGAACGGGTCAAAGCCCCGGAAGGGGTGCTTTCCGCCAACCAGGGACTGATCACCGCCGTTATTGAACTCGATGGCGGCCATCTGGTTTCCATTCTAGACGTCGAGCAGATACTCTCCAATGCCTTTGGCGAAGCAATGATTGTTGATATTGCGCCAGCCCGGGTTGATAGTGAAATCAGCGTCTTCTTTGTTGACGACTCCAGCGTCGCGCGCCGCAAAATTACCGAGGTGCTCGAAAAACTTGGCGTCAAACATAAACACGCCACCAACGGCGCCGAAGCTTGGGTTAGGCTACAGGCCATTGCTGCCCATTCCCATCAAAGCCACCGCATCCTGCGCGACGAAATCCGCCTTATCCTGGTCGACGCCGAAATGCCGGAAATGGATGGCTATGTCCTCACCAAGAACATCAAGGCGGACGCGCGTTTCAATGATATTCCCGTTGTCATGCACTCTTCCTTGTCGTCCGAAGCCAACCGTGCCATGGGCAAAGCGGTGGGTGTAGATGCTTATGTTGCAAAATTTGATGCCGAGGCGCTGGCTGACACCCTGCGTCCTTTGCTTGAACGATAAAAAAACCTCCGGAGTAAGCGAATGGCTGTCGATCCCAAAATGAAATTTCTGGTCGTGGATGACTTCTCCACAATGCGCCGTATTGTCCGCAACCTGTTAAAGGAATTGGGCTTCACCAATGTCGACGAAGCAGAGGATGGCGCCATCGCCCTTCAACGCCTGCAGGGTGGCGGCTTTGATTTCGTCGTCACCGACTGGAACATGCCCAACATGGACGGCCTGACCCTGTTGCAAACCATCCGTTCAACCCCGAACCTCAAGCATCTGCCCGTACTCATGATCACGGCCGAGGCCAAGAAGGAAAACATCATCGCTGCCGCCCAATCCGGTGCCAGCGGTTACATCGTCAAGCCTTTCACGGCAGGCACCCTTTCCGAGAAGCTGAACAAGATTTTCGAGAAAATGGGCATGCTCTGAAATGGGGGAAATATGACTGCCGTAAACGACTCCAACGATCTCGAGGCACTCTTCGACAGCATTGCTGCCGATGCTCCGTCCATCACCAAGCCACCCGTACCAGCGCCTGCCGCCATTGATGAGGAAAACGACTCCGACGACCTGCAGGCGCTCTTTGACACCGTTGCCACTGACTACAAGGCACCCACTGCGCCGCCACCTCCCGCAAACCCACCGCCTGCAGCGGCCAAACCCGCCGCATCCGTCCAGCCGGCCGCGAGCGACCCCGTTGCCGCAACCAATTGGCCCAATCAGCAGCAAAATGTATTCAACAATATCGGCAAGATGGCGCGGCAGTTGCACGACACCATCCACGAACTCGGTTACGACAAGCTGCTTGAAAAAACCGCCTCGGCCCTGCCTGATGCCAAGGACAGGCTGGCTTATGTCGCCAACCTGACCGAGCAGGCTGCCTGCCGGGTATTGAACGCCTGCGACGTCACCAACCCGCTCATTGACGAGATCGAGAACGGCTCCAAAGTGTTGTCGCAACGCTGGGAAATGCTCTATTCCAACCAGTTGAGTGTCGATGAATTCAAGCAACTGGCAACAGAAACCCGTATTTATCTCAAACAGCAAGTGCCTCAACGCACCAAGGCCTCCCGGGCGCAATTGAACGAAATCATGATGGCGCAGGACTTCCAGGATTTGACTGGACAGGTCATCAAGAAAATCGTCAATCTGGCGCAGGAACTCGAATCCGGTCTGATGAGCGTTTTGCTTGAAGTGGTACCGGACGATCATCGCACCCAGGAAGTCACCGATTTACTGAATGGCCCCGTCATCAATGCCGACGGCCGCAGCGACGTTGTCGTCAATCAGCAGCAGGTCGACGATTTGCTCGAAAGTCTGGGATTCTGAGGGAGGCAACGCATGAGCGATTTTGCCGGAATGGAAGATCTCCTGCAGGATTTCCTGCAGGAAGCCGCCGATCTGCTGTCGGATGTCGACAACAAGCTGGTCGATCTGGAAAAAACACCAGACGACAAAGGTTTGCTCAACGATATTTTCCGGGGCTTTCATACCATCAAGGGCGGCGCTGGCTTCCTGAGTGCCGCCGAATTGGTCACGCTCTGCCACCTGACCGAAAATCTGTTCGACCTGCTACGTAACGGCGAACTGTGGCTGACGCCGGAACTGATGGATCTCATCATGTTGGCCACCAAGAGCGTGCGCGACATGTTTAGTGAACTTTCGCAAGGCACACTACCCAAACCGGCCAATGATTCACTCATTAAGGGGCTGAAAGGTGCCATCCACGGCGAGACCCTGGCTCCGATTGAACCTGATCCCCCGGTCGCTGCACAACCAGTTCCTGCACCCACACCAACGCCCGCTCCTGCTGCCGCCACCGCACCCCAAAAAACCGAATCGCCCGCCCGTACTGGCAACGAACCGGACTGGGCTGCCTTGCACTCAGCGATCACCGGCGTTCCGATCGCGCCTATTGAACCGTCAGAAATCCTCATACAGCCTGCCGCCGTCAGCACCGCGCCAGCCGCTAGCGCTGAAGCCGCCAAAGCCGTTGATGCCAAAGCAGCCGCCTATGGCAAACGCGCCACCGACAAACCCGGACCGCCCGCCGCCAGCCGTCGCATGGATGACAAAACGCGCGAAAACACCATCCGGGTCGACACCGCTCGTCTCGATCAGGTACTTAACCTGTCCGGCGAAATCGGTCTGACCAAGAACCGTCTGACCAGCCTGCGCGCCGATATCCTGGCTGGCCGCGACGATCCGGAAACACTGCACGCCCTCGACCAGGCTGTCAGCCAGCTTGATCTGCTGGTCTCCGACCTGCAAAATTCGGTGATGAAAACCCGGATGCAGCCAATTGGCCGGCTCTTCCAGAAATACCCGCGCATTGCCCGCGATTTGGCGCGACAACTCGGCAAGGATGTCGAACTGGTTCTCTCCGGTGAAGAAACCGAAGTCGACAAGACCATGATCGAGGACCTGTCCGACCCCTTGATCCACCTGATTCGCAACGCCGTCGACCATGGCGTCGAACCCCCGCTTGAGCGCCAGCAAGCAGGCAAGACACCGAAAAGCCTGGTACGCCTGGAAGCACGGCAGGAAGGCGACCATATCGTCATCATCGTCGCCGACGACGGACGCGGCATGAGCGCCGAACGCATCCGCGCCAAGGCCATCGAAAAGGGGTTGATCAACGAGGAAGACGCCAATACCTTGGATGAGCGCCAGTCTCTGAACATGATTTTCCTGCCGGGCTTTTCCACGAAGAGCGAAATTTCCGACGTTTCCGGCCGTGGTGTCGGCATGGACGTGGTCAAGACCAACATCCAGAAGCTCAATGGCACCATCGAAATACGCTCCGAACAAGGCAAGGGATCGGTTTTCGTCATTTCACTGCCGCTGACGCTGGCCATTCTGCCTGTATTGCTGGTGTTGCTGGCCGACCAGCCTTTCGCTCTACCGCTGTCCATGGTGCGCGAAATCCTCCCCATCGACCGCGACAAATTGCAGGAGGTCGGCGGCAAGGAAACTCTGGTGGTGCGCGGCGAAATTTTGCCGGTCATGTCACTGGCCAAGCTCCTCGGCTGGCCAGTCGTCAATCCGCCAGAGTACGGCGTATTCATGCAAACCGCCGAACGCACCTTCATTCTGGGCGTAGACAGCTTTGCCGGCCGTGACGACGCCGTGATCAAATCGCTGGAAGATTTCCGGCCGCGCGGCGTGGCAGGTGTTACCACTCTTTCCAATGGCCAGATTGTGCTCATCCTCGACATCAAGGAACTGCTTGCGGACCTCGGCGGCCAGCATTCTGACCGCTTGATCGAATTTGCCTGACCGACCTGGCCAACGTAGTGACAAAGAAGGGGCTGCCGCCCCTTTTTTTTTCGAGCGCAAAAAATGTTGAGAAATCACTTTAAGTTTTCTGGAGAAAAGACGTAAATAGTTGCCCGTAGCTCTTTGCTTTTTCTGATTTTTTCCTATAATAGCCGCAATCGTCCACAATTGCGGCCATGGCAGAAGATAGCGACCTCGAAAAGACAGAAGAGCCAACAGGCAGACGCCTAGAGCAAGCCCGCGAAAAAGGGCAGGTTCCGCAGTCGCGCGAACTCGGCACCTTCCTGGTTCTCATGGTCGGTGCCGCCAGCCTGTGGAGCACTGGCGGCTGGCTGACCGAGCGCTCCCTAGCCATCGGTCGCAATGCTTTTAATTTTGACACCAAAACTGCCCACGAACCGGCGCAGATGCTGGTTCAGCTTGGCAACGCCGCCATCGACGCGCTATACACCTTTGCCCCTATCCTCGGCGTCCTGTTGCTGGCCGCAGTCATTTCGCCGCTTATCCTCAATGCCTGGATTTTTTCCGGCGAGAAACTCATGCCCGATTTTGGTCGACTCAACCCCATGGAGGGCATTGGCCGCATCTTTTCCTGGAACAGCCTGCTCGAACTGCTCAAGGCCATTCTCAAAGCTTCTTTGGTCGGCGGTATCGCAGCGTTTCTGATCTGGAGCAAGCGCGAAGAGATTTTCAGCCTGATGATGCAGCCGCTTGAACAAGGCATTGCCCACGCCGGCCATCTCATGATGTTCTGTTTTGTCGTTCTGGTCTCGGTATTGGCTGTGGTGGTGGCCATCGACGTTCCCTTCCAGCTCTGGCAATACTTCGACAAGCTCAAGATGACCAAGGATGAGGTCAAGCAGGAAATGAAGGAAATGCAGGGCGATCCGCAGGTCAAGGGGCGCATCCGCAGCCTGCAAATGCAAGCCGCCCGTCGCCGTATGATGTCCGCTGTACCCCAGGCCGACATCATCGTCACCAACCCGACCCATTACTCGGTGGCGCTCACCTACAAAGCCGGCATGATCGCGCCCAAGGTTGTCGCCAAGGGCAGCGGCGAAATCGCCCAGAAAATCCGTGAAATTGCCGCCGAACACGGTGTGCCCTTGCTGGAAGCACCGCCCCTGGCGCGCGCCCTCTACCGCCATACCGAGATCGACAGCGAAATCCCCGCTGCCCTCTATACCGCCGTTGCCGAAGTACTGGCCTACGTTTATCAACTGACACAGTGGAAACATGGCGGCGGCAATTACCCGCTGCCGCCGCAAGACCTGCCCGTGCCACCCGAACTCGTACCGGAGCCTGCGTAAATGGCAACAGCTTCTCTCGCGGCACAAAGATTTTTCGCCCGTTTCAATCTATCGCAAATAGGCGCGCCGGTATTTATCATCATCATCCTGGCCATGATGGTGCTACCACTACCGGCCTTTTTGCTGGACGTTCTATTCACCTTCAATATCGCCATCTCCATCATGGTCTTGCTGGTAGCGGTTAACACCAACAAGACGCTCGATTTCTCGGTCTTCCCGACCGTTCTTCTGGTCACCACCCTGCTCCGCCTGTCTCTCAACGTTGCCTCAACCCGCATCGTTATGCTGCAGGGCCATACCGGCCCAGACGCTGCCGGCAAGGTCATCGAGGCTTTCGGTCACTTCCTGGTCGGCGGCAATTACGCGGTCGGTATCATCGTTTTCGCCATTCTCGTCGTCATCAATTTCGTCGTTATCACCAAGGGCGCCGGCCGCGTCGCTGAAGTATCGGCACGTTTCACCCTGGATGCCATGCCCGGCAAACAGATGGCCATTGACGCCGACCTCAACGCCGGCCTCATCGGCGAAGACGAAGCCCGCCGCCGTCGCACCGACATCTCCCGCGAAGCCGAGTTTTTCGGTTCCATGGACGGCGCCTCGAAATTCGTGCGCGGCGATGCCATCGCCGGCATCATCATCATGTTCATCAACGTCATTGGCGGCCTCTTTATCGGCGTTTTGCAACACAACATGGAGGCCGGGCTGGCTGCCAAGACCTATACCCTGCTCACCATTGGCGACGGTCTGGTAGCGCAGATTCCCTCGCTTATTGTCTCTATCGCTGCCGGTATGGTGGTCACCCGCGTATCCGACGAGCGCGATATTGGTCAGCAACTCTTTGGACAGGTCTTCAACAACTGGCGCGCCATCGGCATTACCGGTGCCATTGTCGGCATGCTGGGCTTGATTCCGGGCATGCCCAACATGGTTTTCCTGCTACTGGCCGCAGCGATGGGCTGGACAGCCTGGAAAATGATGGAGAAGGAGCGCACTGCCGTGCCGGAAGCAGTCGCAGTAGCCCCCGCGCCCACGCAGGAAGCACAGGAAGCCAGCTGGTCGGATGTGATGCCGCTCGATGTGCTCGGACTCGAGGTGGGTTACCGCCTCATCCCGCTCGTCGACAAGACCCAGGATGGCGAACTGCTGCGCCGTATTCGCGGCATCCGCAAGAAATTCGCGCAGGAAGTCGGCTTCCTGGTTTCCCCCGTTCATATCCGCGACAACCTCGAGCTGCGACCCAATGCTTACCGAATCCTGCTGAAGGGCGTCGAAATTGGCGCCGGCGAAGCCTACCCCGGCCAATTCCTGGCCATCAATCCGGGACGCGTTGCCGGCACAGTTTCCGGCACCGCCACCAAAGATCCCGCTTTCGGGCTACCCGCCGTCTGGATTGAAGCCGGCCAGCGCGAACAGGCGCAGGCTTACGGTTACACCGTTGTCGATGCCTCGACCGTGGTCGCCACCCACCTCAACCACCTGCTGCTCAACAGCGCCTCCGACCTGCTCGGCCGCCAGGAAGTACAGCAGTTGCTCGACCATCTCGGCAAGGAAATCCCCAAGCTGACGGAAGACCTCGTTCCCAAGGTCGTTGCTCTCGGCACCCTGCAAAAGGTACTGCAAAACCTGCTCGACGAAGGCGTCCATATCCGCGACATGCGCACCATTATCGAAACTGTTGCCGACCACGCCTCCCGCAGCACCGACCCGGACGAACTCACCTCGCAGGTCAGAGTGGCGTTGGGACGCGCCATCGTCCAGCAACTTTACCCTGGCAACGGCGAAGTGCAGGTCATGTCGCTTGACCCCTCGCTCGAACGCCTGTTGCAACAAGCCATTTCCGGAACCTCCGGCAATGCCAGCTTCGAACCGGGTCTGGCCGACACGCTGGTGCGCGAGGCCGCCAGCGCCTCGCAACGTCAGGAAGACCTTGGTCAACCCGCCGTGCTGCTCGTACCCGCCAGTCTGCGCCTGCTGTTGTCGCGCTTCCTGCGCCGCAGCATTCCCAACCTGCGCATCCTCTCGCATAACGAAATTCCCGAAAACCGCATTCTCAAGGTGACCTCGATCATCGGAGGTAGAACATGAACGTCAAAAAATTCATTGCCGCAAACGCCCGCGACGCACTCAGAAAGGTCAAGGAAACCCTGGGCTCGGACGCCATCATCCTGTCCAACCGGGGTGTTCCCGGCGGAGTCGAGATCATGGCGGTGGCCGCTCGCGACATGGCAATGATTGTCCCCACCCAGTCGAATGAAGACTCTACCCCCGCGCCGCGCCGTCCCATCCCCGCGCCCATCCAAACATCAGCGCCCGTCAGGCCGGCTCAGACCCCCATTCTCGACATTGAAGACGACTACCTGGTTCGCCTGACTTCAGCGCGTGCCGCGCTGGCTCGCCCACCCGCTCCAGCCCCTGCAGTCACCCCGCCCGCCCAGGGTATGCGGCATGAACCCGTTCGAACCACACCGATCGCAGCGCCAACCCATTCAACGGTTAACGCTGGCATCCCCAAGAACACCAGCCTGCGCAACCTGGAGTTACCACCACGTCAAAATAGCAGCCCCGCAGCCGCCAAACCGGCACAAGCTGAAGTGGTGCAACCTGAAGTCATGGGTGAAATCCGCGAATTGCGCAAAATGTTCGAGCAACATCTGGCCGGCTTTGCCTGGGGCGAAACCGCTCGACGCGAGCCAGTAAAAGCCGAGGTCTTGCGCCAGATGCTCGACTCCGGTTTCTCGCCCAAATTTGCCCGCGAACTGCTGGCCGAACTGCCGCTGGCACTCGACGTCAATCAGGCGCTGGCCTGGGCCAAGGGCGCTGCCGACCGCAACCTGCTCACCATCGGCGCCAACACCGACATCATCGATCGCGGCGGCATTTATGCCCTGGTCGGCCCCACCGGCGTCGGCAAAACGACGACCACCGCCAAACTGGCCGCCCGCTCCGTGCTGCGCCACGGCCCGGCCAAGGTGGCACTGGTCACGACCGACAGTTACCGTATCGGCGCCCACGAACAATTGAAAATCTACGGCCGCATCCTTGGCGTTCCGGTTTACCTGGTCAAGGACGGCAGCGAACTGCGCCACACCCTGGCCGAGCTACAGCATAAGCATATTGTCATTGTCGACACCATGGGCATGAGCCAGAAAGACAAACTGGTGCCTGAACTCACCGACATGCTTTCCGATTGCAACGTGCAACGCCTGCTCCTGCTGTCCTGCACCGCCCGTGGCGACACGCTGGACGACGTCGTGCGCGCCTACGCCAGTGAAACACTGGCCGGCTGCATCCTGACCAAGGTCGACGAGGCCGCCAGTCTGGCTTCGACATTGGACGTCATCATGCGCCACGGCATGCGCCTGCACTACGTTTCGAACGGCCAGCGCGTACCGGAAGACCTGCACCTGCCCAATCGCGCCTACCTGATCCATCGTGCTTTCAAGGACGTACCGGAAGCCTCGCCACACCACTACGACGCCATGGAATCAAGCATGGCCATGGCCAGCGCCGGCATGGCCGCCGTCGGAGGGCGGCGTGGCTGATTTCCGCATCGACCAGGCTGACGGTCTGCGCCGACTCTTTGGTCAGCGCCAACTGCAGGTCGTCACCTTTACCGCCGGCAGTGAAGGCCTTGGTCGCAGCCTTGCCGTTGCCAATATCGCCGCCGTGCTGGCACGCCTGGGCAAGGAAGTGCTGGTACTTGACGAGAATGCCGGTAACGACAATGTCGCCGCCTGTTTTGGCCTGGCCGGACGTTTCGACCTTTTCCATGTCTTGAATGGCGAACGCTATCTTGGCGATGTCCTGATCGAACCCATGGCCGGTCTTCATATTTTGCCCGCCGCCACCGCCATCAAACGCCTCGGCGCGCTTTCCGGCAGCCAGCAGCAAGCCTTTACCGGCGCCATGCAGCAACTCTCCAAACCACTCGACATCATTCTGGTCGACGCCAGTACCCGCCATCCTGTCGGTTTTTCACCGCTCGGATTGGCCTCGCACGAAACGGTGGTCATGCTCTCTGCCTGCAGCACCTCGATCACCGAAGCCTATCTGCTCATCAAAAAAGTCAGCCAGTCCTTTGCCCGCCGCCATTTCCGCATTCTCATCAGCAAAGCACGCAATCTCGCCGAAGCACCTGCCATCTTTGAAAACATCGCCGCGCTGACTCGCCAGCGCGGTATCGCCCGCCTCGAATTCGCCGGCACCATCCCCTTTGACGAATCCCTGCAGCAAGCCGCTGCCTTATGCCGCCCGCTCCTTTCGGTTGCCCCGGATTCACCTGCTGCGCGGGCTTTCCGCGAACTCGCCGCCGACCTGCCACACTGGCGGCAAGGCGAAAACGATACCGGCAATGCCCAACTTTTTTTCCAGCACCTGCTACACTTGAGCCAACGCATAACACCGACCGCCATTCAGGCGGGTTAGGCCATGTACAACGCCGCTGGACAGCCGGACAAGGAACAACTGGTTCAGCGCTTTGTGCCGCTCGTCAAGCGTATTGCCCATCATTTGATGGCAAGACTGCCAGCCAGCGTCATGTTCGACGATCTCTTTCAAAACGGGATGATCGGCCTGCTGGACGCCATGGAACGCTTTGAGGAAGGCCAGGGCGCCCAGTTCGAGACCTACGCCACGCAACGCATCAAGGGTGCGATGCTCGACGGCCTGCGCGAAAACGATACCCTGCCCCGCCATTTGCGCCGCGAAATGCGCCGCATCGAGGAAGCCATCACCCAACTGGAACAAAGCTTTGGCCGCCCGCCGAACGAAACCGAGCTTTCCGCCCAACTCGGCATTCCACTTGAGGAATACCAGAAAACCCTGCAGGAAGCCCGCGGCCATCAGTTGCTATACTTCGAGGACTTTTCCGGCGACGAAGACGAGGGGTTCCTTGATCGTCATTTCACTGACGACGATGCCAATCCGGTTCATCTGCTCGAAGACCAGCAATTGCGGCACCAGTTGGTTCTATCTATTGACCGGTTGCCGGAACGTGAAAAACTGATGATGGGGCTTTATTACGAACAGGAATTGAATTTGAAGGAAATCGGCGAAGTCCTGGGTGTCACCGAATCGCGTGTCTGCCAGTTGCACAGCCAGGCCATCGGTCGCTTGCGCGCCGAAGTACTCGGCACACGACTCCCCGCGCTCAAAGTCAAACGAAAGGGTCGGACGGATGGATAAAATCAGTATTGGCGGCCTGATCATGGGGGTGATCGCCATTATCGGCGGTCAAGTTCTTGAAGGTGGCAACATCTCCTCGCTGGCACAGCCAACAGCGCTTTTGATTGTTTTTGGCGGAACCCTCGGCGCCGTCATGTTGCAAAATCCGTTTGAAGTCTTCAAGCGCGGCATTCACATGACCCGCTGGGTCTGGATGCCGCCTGTCGTTGACCACAAACGCATCATTGCCGAGATTCACAACTGGAGCCAGATTTCACGGCGCGAAGGTTTGTTGGCGCTGGAAAACTTCATCAACCGCAGCCCCGATCTTTTCACCAAGCGCGCCCTGCAAATGCTGGTTGACGGCGCCGATCCCGAGCGTCTGCGCGAAGTCATGGAAGTCGAAATCGACAGTTACGAGGATGAATTGCGCCAGGGCGCCAAAATCTGGGAATCGGCCGGCGGCTATTCGCCAACCATCGGCATTCTGGGCGCCGTCATGGGCCTGATCCATGTCATGGAAAACCTGAGCGATCCTTCCAAACTCGGTGCCGGCATCGCCGTCGCTTTCGTTGCCACCATCTACGGCGTCGGTGCTGCCAACCTCATTTTTCTACCCATCGCCGGCAAACTGAAACATCATATCCAGCGTCTGGTCAAAGCCCGATTCATGTTACTCGACGGTCTGGCAGGCATAGCCACCGGCGACAATCCGCGCCTCATCGAGAGCCGCCTCAAGGGTTACACGTTCTAAGCGGGAGAATGCACAGCCATGCGACGCCGCCGCCGACAATCGCCCGAAGATCACGAAAACCACGAACGCTGGTTGGTCTCCTACGCCGACTTTATCACCCTGCTCTTTGCTTTCTTTGTGGTCATGTACGCCGTCTCGTCGGTCAATGAGGGCAAATACAAGGTACTTTCCAATGCTCTGGTCAATGCCTTCAGCAACACCACTGCCCAGCCGGGCGGGCAGATCAACATTCTCACCAAGGGTTCGCCACCCCTGCAGACCAAACCGGCGGGAAAACCTGACAAAGGACTGGCCGAAGGCAAAGAGAAACAGGTTCAACGCGATAAGATGAAAAACGTCGCCAAAGACATCATGGATGTTCTGGCACCACTGGTTCGGCAAGGCAAGGTCAAGTTGCTCGAAACCAGCCGTGGCGTCACCATTGAAATCAACGACAGCATTCTCTTCGCGCCCGGCCAGGCGCGTCTCGAACCCGCTTCGATGAGTGCCATGCAATCCGTGGCGCGTGTGCTGGCCGGTACCGATTTTCCGATCACCATTGAAGGCCACACCGACAATATCCCGATCAACACCCCGGCCTTCCCGTCCAACTGGGAATTATCTGCCGTACGTGCCACCACCGTGCTACGACTTTTCAACGACAGCGGCGTCAGCGCTGAACGCCTGACCGCCATCGGTTATGGCGACACCCGTCCGGCGACAACCAACCTGACCCTCGAAGGCCGCGCCAACAATCGCCGCGTCAGTATCCTGATTGACTCCAACCGGCCGGAAGAACCGAAGGAAATTGGCTCGCAAGAACCCCAGACACCACCGCCAACCCCAACAACATCTGAGCCTGCTGCACAAACTCAATAAGCCTTCCCAATTCCTATCTCAACCTTTTGTTACAGGATATCCGCATGTGGGATGAACGCTACAGCTCGGAAATATATGCCTATGGTAAATCGCCAAATAATTTCCTGGAAGAAAATTTCCGCTGGATTCCCAAAGGCCGGGTACTCAGTCTTGCCGAAGGCGAAGGCCGGAATGCCGTATTTCTGGCAAAACAGGGATATTCAGTAACTGCAGTCGATGCCTCACAGGTTGGTTTAAGCAAGGGCAAAAGACTGGCAGATGAAAATGGCGTTGAAGTCGAATGGATTCATGCAGACTTATCGGACTTTGACCTTGGCGAGAACCAATGGGATGGGATCATTTCCATTTTTTGCCCCCTTCCCTCCGCCGAACGAAAAAAGCTACACCGAAAGGCGATCACCGGACTCAGGGGAAAAGGGATCTTTCTGTTGGAGGCCTATACTCCTGAGCAATTGAAGCATGGCACCGGCGGCGGCAAATCAGCCGACACAATGATTTCCAAGGAATCTCTCATCGGTGAATTAAGCGAATTAAGATTTATTCACCTCCTGGAACTTGAACGCAATATCGTGGAGGGAATCTACCACACTGGACTTGGCGCGGTCGTTCAACTCATTGCATTGAAAACATAAGTCACACCGAGACTTTTACCGCCCCATCCACCTGGCGCTGCAGACAATATTCGAGCACCAGGAGACACGCTACCATTTCCGCCCCGGGGACTTGCCTCAACAGCCCACTGGCAGTTCAATGGCGGTATTGTGTCGGGTCGTGACGTGCTTTTGTCGGGGTCGTGTCGTGGCGAAATGTCCTGCCCTGTGCCAAATTGGACGCTCCACAGCAACAGGAGACTGAAAGATGTCAGTGCAAAAATTACGCTTGAAATACGGTTGGTCGCAAGAACAGCTTGCTGCGGCAAGCGGCTTGAGCGCGCGCACCATTCAACGCATTGAGGCGGGCTACCCAGCCAGTGCTGAATCTCTCAAATCCCTGGCTGCGGTTTTCGAGGTCGATTTCTCAACCCTTAGCCCGGAGCAAACCATGAATCCTGCCACCACCCCCAGCGCTCTTTCCGAACAGCAAGAAAGCGAAGCTTTTGCCCATGTCCGTAAATTGCGCAAGTTTTATATGCACCTCTTCAACTACGTCTTTATCTGCCTTGTTCTGCTCGCCATCAACCTGACGCTCAACCCCAGCAAGCTGTGGGCATTGTGGGTAATGGGCGGCTGGGGTCTGGGTGTTCTTCTGCATGCTTCGCGCGTCTTCCGCCCCGACTGGTTTCTGGGGCCGCAATGGGAACGTGAGCAAGTTGAAAAACGGCTTGGACGACCGCTTTAAGCTACGCCATCTACTTGGCGCTGCAGCCAGCATTCGAGCAGCGCCAAGTGCCAGAGTTTGCTACCCTCGATGCGGGTGGTGTGTTTTTCCGGCTCAGCCAGCAGGTTTTCGACGTAATCACGTCGAAAAATGCCGCGCTCTCGGCAGGCTTGCGAATCCAGAATATCCCGCATGAAATCAAGAAATTCGCCACGCACATGTTTCAAGGCCGGCATCGGGAAATAGCCTTTCGGCCGATCGATCACAGCATCCGGCAACAGGCCGCGAGCAATGCGCTTGAGCACATGCTTACCGCCCGAACCTAATTTGAGTTCCGGCGGCATTTGCGCCGCCAGTTCAACCAGAGTTTGGTCCAGGAAGGAAACGCGCGCTTCCAGACCCCAGCACATAGTCATGTTGTCGAGGCGCTTGACCGGATCATCGGCAATCAGCAGTGTCGTCTCGGCACGCAAGACCTGATCGATAAACTCGTCGGCAAATGGTTCGTTCAATTTGGCCGCCAGCAAGGCCGAACTGACATCGTCGACCTGATAGGGCGCCTCAAGCATGCCGGCAAATTCGGCATGATCGCGGTCGAAATAATGGCGGCGCAGGCGCTCGACTGGCATTCCTGAGAAATCAACTGCCAGGTGCTGATGCCAGCCATAGCCGCCAAACACCTCGTCAGCGCCCTGCCCGCTCTGCACCACTTTGATCGTTTTCGCCACCTGCTCCGAGAGCAGATAGAAGGAAACCACGTCCTGACTGACCATCGGCTCCGACATGGCATCGACCGCTTCGGGCAGGCGGCGCAATACTTCGCTGTTGGGGATGCGATACTGGTGGTGGCGCGTACCAAAGCGCGCCGCCACCAGATCAGAATATCTGAATTCGTGTCCGCTTTCTTCCGGCGAATCTTCGAAACCGATGGAAAAGGTCATCAGGTCACGCACACCCTGTTCGGCCAGCAGCGCCACCAGCAGCGACGAATCCAGCCCGCCGGAAAGCAGAACGCCGACTTTGACATCGGCAATCTCCAGCCGTTTTTTTACCGCCAGCCGCAAGGCCGCGTCGATCGCTTCCGTCCATTCCTCTTCGCTTTTGGGAACCTGCGGGCGTTGCGCCGGTAAAAACCAGTAACGGCGCTGTTGAGTGCACCCGTTGGTCGTAATGGTCAGCGTTGTTCCCTGTTCCAGTTTGCGCACCCCGCGAAGGATCGTGTACGGCGCCGGCACCGAAGCATGCAGGGTAAACTGGTGATGCAGCGCCACCGGGTCGATAGTGGTGTCGACATCGCCGGCTGCCAGCAAAGCCTGCAGCGTTGAAGCGAAACGAAAATGGGTCGCGGTTTGCGTAAAATAAAGCGGCTTGATGCCTAAACGGTCGCGCGCCAGAAAGAGTTCCTGCCGCCTGCCGTTCCAGAGGGCAAAGGCAAACATGCCGTGCAGACGTTCGGCACAAGCCTCGCCCCATTGGGCGTAAGCACGCAGGATAACCTCCGTGTCCCCGTTCGAGAAAAAGACATGCCCTAAGGCGCGCAATTCGGCGCGCAATTCCGGATAGTTATAAATGGTGCCGTTGAAAACTAGCGCCAACCCGAGCGCAGCATCAACCATTGGCTGGCTGGCACGCTCCGACAGATCGATGATCGCCAGCCGTCGATGTGCCAAAGCCACCGATCCGGCATTCCAGAAGCCTTCACCATCCGGCCCGCGCCGCGCCAACACTGCCGCCATGCGGCGCTGAACGGCCAGATCAGGCGCCTGCCCGTCAAATCGAAGTTCTCCTGCAATACCGCACATAGGCTTTTCAACCGTTCAAGGAACTCGTAGCTTACCCCAGCGTCCCAACAAGGTAAAATCACAACTTCTTGCAATTGCCACTGGATTCCCTGTATCCATGACCGACCCCAACGCATTTGTCTTGCCCCCCGAAGCCACCCAGATTTTTATCGACGCCGGTATCGCCAACATTCGCATGCTGGCTTGCAATGCCGAAGGCAACGCAGTTGCCGACCAGCTCTTTGCCAGTAACCAGAATTTGCAAGCCCTGCTGGCCGAGTGCAAGCTAACTGAGCGCCTCGGCAGTGGCTCCGACAGCCCGATTTTCCTGACCGGCAAACTGGCGCCGATGATTCGCCAGGGTCTGGGCTGCGGCAAGGTCTTCATGCCCGCTGCTGCCCTCTGGCTGGCCGCCAAGGAAGCCATTGCCGAGACCGATGCCAGCAGCGTTCGTTCGCTAGCGATGGTTGAGATTTCGGCCTCCGGCTACATGATTATCGGCCTCGACCGCGAAGGCCAGCTCAAGGATGACCTGCTGATCACCAACCCGCGCTGCGGCGCCGGCACTGGCGTCAACCTCGACCGCGTGCTGCAAAAACTAGGCCTGAAGCGTGATGCCGTCGACAATCTACTGGCTGAATATCTGGGTGAAGCCGGCAAGGAAAAACGCCAGGCCGTCCTCACCCGTGCCGACCGCTGCGGCGTCTTCAGTTCTTCCGCCACCATTTCCGACAAGAATCAGGGCATTCCGCTCTCTGTCGCGCTGGCCACGACGCTGAAGTCGGAAGTGCAGAAAACGATGCAGAAGCTGCCCAAGGGCTTTGACCATGCCTGTCTGATCGGCCGCATTTTCCGCTGGCAGTTCGCCCGCGACTGCGCCGAGGATTGTCTGGCTGCCATCGGCATCACCGCCGTCGATTACGACACCGAAAACAGCCGCGTCCTGAAAGCGCTGCATCATCTGGTGCAGCAAGTCGGCATCACCAATCTGGCTCAGCCCGACCCCGCTCTGTTCAACGATTCGGAGTTGGAGGAATTCCCGGCCTTCGCCGCCATCAAGGCCAAGCTGGAAGGCGAATCAAAATACCTGCGCCTGCCCGACGACCGCGCTCTGCCCAGCAACGCCAGCTTTGCCGGCCGCGCCGTCAACATCGGCCTCGATGTCGGCTCGACCATGGCCAAGGTGCTGATCGAGGACGACGAAAGCGGCGAAGCGCTGTCGATCAAGGCTTACAGCAACTCCGGCGACACCGTCGACACCGTCAAGAACATTTTCCAGGACATCCGCGAACAGGTCGGCCAGACGCTCAAGGTGCGCGCCATCGGCATCACCGGTTCTGCCCGCTTTCAGGTGAAGGAAGCACTCACTCGCATTTACCCGGCGCTGGTGCCGCGCACTTCGGTGCTGGTGGAAAACTACGCGCACGCCCACGGCTCCATCGACTTTGCCCGCGCTCATCTGGGCTGGCTGAAAGAACGCGGCATCGCCGAACTGAACGAGGATTTCTGCATTCTGGTCGACATCGGCGGCGAAGATACCAAGGTCTCCACCATCGCACTGCGTGAGGCCGAGCTGTTCAACAACGCCATGAACCTGAAGTGCTCGGCCGGCACTGGCAGTTTGATGGATACGCTCTCCGCCCTCTTCGGCCTCAAGAATGCCGGCGAAGCGAGCAAACTGGCCTACGACGCCGCCAAGAGCTTCTCGATCAACGCCACCTGCGCCGTCTTCCTGATGGAAAACGCCCAGAAGCTGCAGGCCGAAGGCGTGCCGCGCGGTGAAATTCTGGCTTCCGCCAACTGGGCCATTGTTGAGAACATGGCGCGCAGCCTGTGGAATCAGGTTGATCTGCCGCCCAATACGGTCGTGCTGCTGCACGGCCAGACCATGCTGTCCGACCCGCTACCGCTGGCTGTCACCTCGCGTTTGCAAAGCTATCTGGATGCGCCTTCCTACGCACTGGTGCCGCCCTTTCCCGGCCACCGCGCCTGTTTCGGGCTAGTGCGCGTGCTGCGCGAAGCCGCCCCGGCCGGTTCCATCGACATCGATCTGCCCCTCTTCATCGAATCGCAATTCGAAAAAAAGATCATCCAGTGCAAGGGGCTGGCCTGCGGCGACGAATCCGCCGTCTGCAACCGCACCTCGCTCAAGTGCCGCGACACGGAAGGCAAGCAGTTCATCTTTACGCTGGGCGGCTGTAGCGCCATCAATGAACGCATGTCGCAAAACCGCGACCAGACCATCGCGCTGCCCAATCCGCCGCGCGACAGCTACAAGGAAATCTGGGATTTCATCGATGCCCGCCTGCCCAAGAGCGACGACCACAAGCGTCTGGTCATCGCCCGCAGCTTCTGCGTTTCCGAATGGGCCGGTTTTATCGCCGCCATCTTCCAGCAATTCAAGATTCCAGTGCATGTCGACAACGTCAATGAATACGATCTGGTGCGTGGCCAGCCGCAATTCAATGTGGACACCTGCGCCCCCCACATCGGCGCCGTCGGCCAGTTCATGCGTCTGGCGGAAGCGCCGCACGGCATGATTCTGGTGCCGCAAATCGAAATGCTGCCGACCGAAGGCAAGAGCATGGGCCGCACCTGTACGCTCAATCAGGGCGGCGTCGCCGTCGCCAACAATCTGGCCAAGGTGGCGTACCCCAATGCGCGCTTCCACTCGTTCACGCTCATGCTCTCCGAGCTGAACGAAGGTGTCCTCTGCGATCTGCTCTACGAACAATTGCGCCCGGTCTTCAAATACTACGGCCGCGTTCCCCTGCGGCAGGAACTGGAAGTGGCACTGACGGCCGCCATCGCCGCGCACCGTAAACTCAAGCAGGAAGCCGCTGACTTTGCCGCTGACCTGATCGAAGAAGCCCAAGGCAAGGGTCAGGAAATTGCCGTTGTTGTCGGCCGTGAATACATCCTAACCCCCGGCATTTACGATAGCCATATCCGGCGCCTGCTGCGCGACAAGCGCCTGCTCGCCATTCCCTCCTACGTGCTTGATGTCGAACTGGACGAGGAATTCCGCCACATTTACTGGCGCAATCCGCACGCCATCCTGACCATTCTCAATGCTGTGGCGCACAAGAATTTGCATCAGCGCCTCAAGCATCCGCGCCTCAAAGCACTGTTCGAGAAGATCGAAAATAACACGGCGGGCAAGCTGCTGCCGGTGGTACAGATTTCCACCTTCACCTGCGGCCCGGACAGCGTGATTTCGCATCTGGCAGCCGAAATCATGAAAAAACGGCCTTTCCTGCTCATCCAGTCCGACGCCATCATCAAGGAACTGGCGCACCTGGAAAACCGCGTCAACACCTATGTCCGCCAGCTCGAACTCGGTCTGCACGAAAAGCTGTCGCTGGGTGGCAGCGAGGCTTTTGAAGTCAAACTGCTCGACGAACTGGAAAACAAGGACGCGCTCAACCCGGCCACCGACGCCATCTACATCCCGACCCTAGCCGACAACCGCGTCCTGACCTCGGTGCTGCGCGGCGCCGGCTTTACCTGCATCGACACCTATCACGCCGAATACAATTTGGAAAAACTGGTCAAGCGCGGCCGTGCCTATGCCGGCGATTCCGTCTGTGCACCGCTGGCCGCCGTTTATGGCGATCTGCTGTGGGCGATGGAAGATTTCGCCCGCCGCAAGGAACAGAACGACCCGCTCGCTGCTGGTAAAACTCGACTACTTTACTTCAACAACAAAGGCACCGGCCCCTGCCGGCAAGGCCAGTACGTTGAAGTGCATAAGCTCTTGGCGCACCAGATCACCCAGAGTGACACCAACGATGACAAGGGTTCACGCCTGGCCTGTGGCGGCTCAATGCAGTTCCTCGTTGCCAACGAAAGTAATGGCTACAACTTCGGTCTGCCGGAATGGGCGCAGGTACGCATCTACCAAGGCGCCATGTTGCAGGCCGTGCTGCAAGACCTTCATTTCCGCGCCGCTTCCGTCTGCCGCAATACTGAGGAATACCAACGCTACCATCAGGCCTTCCTTGGCCTCAAGGAAGAACTGTACGCCATTCAGGAAAATTTCCGCGGGCCGGGCAAGCTTGTTTCCTGGCTGTTGAAGAAATATGGCAATACCAAGGGATTCGGCCAGGCACTCAAATTCTTTGGCTACCGCATGCACGGCAAGGATCTGGCCGCCCCCATTGCGCGCTTTACCAACGAATGGCCTGAGCAGCCTGATAGCGGCGCCGAAAAACTCAATATCTTCGCAACAGGCGAAGTCTACATGCGCATCGCAATGGCCGAGCAGGTCTTCCGCAATCTGCTCGCCAACATGGGCTTCGGGCGTTTCCATTTCCACGTCACGCCACTGTGGTGCTACGCCGAATACTTGATCGAAGAAGAAATCAACTATACACAACACGGCATGGCCGCACGCCGCGCCAAGGCATCACGCTGCCAGCAAGCACCCGACCTCAAGGCCGAAATCAAGGCTGACGAGGCCAAGATCGCCGAACTGAAGACCATGCGCAGCATCCTGCGCGACATCCTTGGCGGCCCGATCTACAAGGCCGCCGGGCTACCCTTGCCCACCCCGGTTGGTGAACTGATGGATATGGCGCGCACTGTTTTGCCCAATCTGCGTCCTGCCGGCGAACTGGCCCCCTATGTTGGCGAAGTGCTGCACGAACTCGAACATGGCGCCGATGTCGTCCTCAACATCGCCCCAAGCGGCTGCATGGTATCAACGATGGGTGAAGCGCTGACCCCGCGCCTGATGCAAGGCAAGCGAAGCCGCAACGGCCGTATCCAGCACCTGTTCTCGGCCGAAGGCGAACTGGATGATGAACTGCTGACGCTGGCAGTGCTGAAGACGGTGGGGCCGGAACGCTACTTCAGGGCGCAGGCAGCCGAAAAATAAGGGCATAGTGCTATAAAAATGATACGTTCCCAATGCAGGGCGTAAACAAAAAAACCGGTTCGAACACCGGTTTTTTTATGTCACTCAAAAAAACTTATTTTTTCTTCACCGGCTTTGCCGGAACCGGGCTCGCGACGATGAAGGTCACCTTCATGTTAACGCGATATTCGACAATTTTGCCCTTTTCGACCATCACTTTTTGTTCCTGAATCCAGGCTCCCTGCACCTGCTCAACACTGTTATTTACACGGGTAATCCCGCTGGCAATGGCATCTTCGAAACTTTTTTTACTGGCACAAGATACCTCAATAACCTTGGCAACTGACATGGCTTGTCTCCTAGATGAACAATCGGAACTCACAGCATAGATCCGATTGCGCAATTATTACAAGTAAATTTCTAATAAACCACCAGCGACCAAAAAGGCACCTCTCTTCAAATTGTGGAGCGCTGCACGAAATCTGCCTTCGGTGTCTCACCCTCCCAGGGCTGACTTTCCACCCGCTCGACAAAGGCGGCTGACGGGCCGCGCTGTGACCAGGCCAGCAATTGTTGCACTGCCTCTTCTGAACCACACGCCACCGCTTCGACCGAACCATCACTGCGATTGCGCACCCAGCCATAAAGACCAAGCTGGCGCGCCGCTCGCGTCAAGTAATGGCGAAAACCAACACCCTGAACCCGGCCGTAGATACGCAGATGCAAAAGCATTTCGTGAAAATAGCCGCAGGGGGCGCCTGCGGCCATCAATCGCGCTGGCTCAGTATTCCAGCGCCCTAGGCAGGGCTTTTGCCTGCTCGACCCATTTTGCAACTTCAGTTTCGGAAGGCACACGACGGGTCAGCTTCTTCTCTTCATTGACCTTGGCCATTGCCTGCGCCAGATTGGCAGCTTTGCGCTGCGCCAGTTCGGGAACGGTATCAACGCCAGCCGCTTCGAGCAATTCCGAGAATTCGGAACCGATGCCATTAACCCGGCGCAAATCGACCATATTGGCAAACTTGAGGATTTTCGCTTCCGCAATTTCTGTCTTGGCCGCCAGTTCCTTGCGCTGCTTGGGCGTTTTGCAGTTTTGCAGCATCGCTTCCGTATCCTTGACACCGGCAGCGCGCAACTTTTCGCCGAATACCGGACCGATTCCTTCAACATCTTCGATTTTGGCCATGCTCGATACTCCTCAGGGTGGTTGAAAAACGCAGAATGCGGCAATGCCTGCGGTATGTGCAGACTAACGAAAATCCGGATCAAGCGCAATCGATGGCCAATTCTCATCGTGAAAGAGCAAGTATTTAGTCGTTGTCCATCTTTCTGGCTTTTTCACGGCTTTAATCGGAGAATCCGTCTGCTGAACTGACCGTACATTTTGAGGATTTCCGCTTTGGCACGACCACAAAGATGGCTGGAAATTTATTGCTTGCTGGCGTGTCTTGCCTCCTTGCCAGGCTGCGATGCCCATCATTACTTTTACCGGCCTACGCAAGAGCAGTATGCCAATCCCGCCAATCAGGGATTGCGCTATGAAGATATCTTCTTCACCAGCCTCGACGGCACACGCCTGCATGGCTGGTTCATTCCGGCCAAAGGTCAGGCCCAGGGCACGCTGATTCACTTTCATGGCAACAGCAAGAACATTTCCGGCCATCTGCACTACACGGACTGGCTAGCCGAAAAAGGTTTTAACCTTTTTCTTTTTGACTATCGTGGCTACGGCAAATCCGCCGGCACGCCGGAACCCGAGGGTTTAACCCAGGACGGCGTGGCGGCAATACGCTACATCCAGAGCCGCAAGGACATCGATCACAACCGCCTGCTGGTTTTCGGCCAGAGCCTGGGCGGAACCTACAGCCTGACCGCCCTGGCGCGGGAACGGCGTGGCGTTTGCGGCGTTGTCATCGAAGGCACTTTTTCCAGCCACCGCGAAATTGCCATCGACCAAATGGCCTCTGATGATGTGCCACGGCCGCTAAAATCCTTTATCGCCACTCTATTGGTCGGTAACCAACATGACGCTGCGCCACTCATCGGACAGTTTGGCAAATTGCCCATTTTGCTGGTGCACGGCAGCGCCGACAGTGTGATACCAGTGGCGCATGGCGATCGACTAGCCGCCTTGTTGCCAAAGGATGCGACCTACTGGCGAAAGGAGGGTGACCATCATCTCGTCACCTTCATGGCGGACAGAACGGAGAATCGCGCCAGCTTGCAGCAATTTCTTGAACATTCCCTCAAAAATTGCCCGAAAAAGTAGAGAGGAAACCAATTGAAAACAGTACTATCAGCCATCCTTTCGGCCTTGCTGCTGACCGCCTGCGCGACTGGCTTGTCGATTCCCCCAGCCGAGGTATCCGCTCTTTCAGGCGGCCGGGTCTCCGTTAAAATCGATCAGTTCGGGATTTGCAATACCGCCTTTGACCGGCCTGTCGACATTGACCCCTCGCGCGAGTTGGTTGTCGTCGTCCATGGCTGTCTGGCTTCCGCCGGCGAATATGCGTTGGTCGCCGACGCTTTCAAGGCGCAAGGCAAACAGGCCTACTGTTTCAACTACGACGACCGCGACCGCATTTCGCACAGCGCCCTGCAACTCGCACAAATCCTTGAACAACTGATCAAAAAAACCGGGGTACGCCGCATTACCGTGGTTGGGCACAGCCAGGGCGGGCTGGTGGCAAGGCGGGCATTGGTCAAAGAAAATGGTGTTTCCCTGGTTGGAGCCGATATCCGCCTCGTTACCGTCTCGACACCCTTTGGCGGCATTCGCGCTTCTTCACATTGCGCGTCGCTGCCACATTCCGTTCTCAGTCTCGGCCTCAACAAACTCATTTGCCTGGCCATCACCGGCAGCAAATGGTCGGAAATCCCGCCTGGCGTACCATTGATCCAGGAACCCGGAACGCTGCAGGAAGCAGTTACGGATCATCTGAAAATTGTGACCGACGAGCGCGGAAGCTGTCGCACCCTTGATGAAAAAGGCCGCTGCCTTGAGAAAGACGAAATATTCGCAGTCGATGAACAGCGCCAAGCGGTAGTCGATGCCGACCGGCGCTCACGCGAATATCTCGTCAAAGCCGGACACGTCGAAATTGTCGGTAGCGGCAAGAATCCGCCCAAACTGCTGATCGACATTCTGTCCCGTCAGGCTGCAACGACAGGTCGCTGATTTGGAAGCCGGAAGACTCAGCCTGCTTCTAAACCAAGAAGATTGGCGAGCCGGACATAATCCGCCACGCCCAGATCTTCGGCGCGCAGTGTGGGATCGATGTTCAGCGCCGCAAACTGTTCGGCGCTCACCAGTTCCCGCAAAGTGTTGCGCAACATTTTGCGCCGCTGCGAGAATGCGGCCGTCACTACCTTGGCCAGCAAGACCTCATCTTGCGCCATCAACTCCTCGCCACGCTTTGGAATCATGCGGATAACGGCGGATTGCACCTTGGGCGGCGGCTCGAAACTTTCCGGCGGCACATCGAGCAGCCAGTCGACATGGAAACGGTATTGCAACATCACCGACAAACGGCCACATTCGGAATCTCCCGGCACGGCCACCATGCGCTCGACCACTTCCTTTTGCAGCATGAAGTGCATGTCGCGTACATTTTTGGCAAAACCGGCCAGATGGAATAACAGTGGCGTCGAGATGTTGTAGGGCAAATTGCCGACAATGCGCAAACCCTCACCCAGCGCAGAGAAATCGAAGGACAGTGCATCGCCTTCGTGAATACTAAGACATTCTGGGAGATAGGTTTTTTTCAATCTGGCGATGAGGTCGCGGTCAATTTCGACGACATGCAGGTGATCCAGCTTCTGCTGCAATGGCGTCGTCAGAGCGCCAAGGCCTGGCCCGATTTCGACCAGACAATCATTGCGCTGGGGGGCAATAGCCGCAACAATACCGGCAATAATGCCTTGGTCGACCAGAAAATTTTGTCCGAAACGTTTGCGGGGGAGATGCTTCATTGCATTGCCGATTTTGCCGCCAGCTTCGCCGCCAAATCCACCGCCGCAAAGAGACTGCCGGGATCGGCCTGCCCGGTTCCAGCCAGATCAAGCGCCGTTCCATGGTCAACCGAGGTGCGAATGATCGGCAGACCCAGCGTGATATTGATGCCCTCTTCAAACGCTGCGTACTTGAGCACCGCCAAGCCCTGATCGTGGTACATGACGAGTTGTGCATCGCTGCCAGACAGCACCTTGCGGGTAAAGAGCGTATCGGCGGGCAAGGGGCCGACCAAGTTCATGCCTTCTGCGCGTAACTTTTCCAGCACCGGCGTAATCACTTCGATTTCCTCGCGCCCCATGTGGCCGTCCTCGCCAGCATGCGGGTTGAGCCCGGCGACCAAAATGCGCGGATGGGCAATGCCAAATTTGCTGTTGAGGTCAGTATGCAAAATGCGAATAGTGGTTTCCAGTTCGTCGCGCGTAATGGCGGATGAAACGTCCTTCAATGGCAAATGCGTCGTCGCCAGCGCTACGCGCAAACCAGCTCCGGCCAACATCATCACAACGCGAGGCGTACCCGTTTTTTCGGCCAGATATTCGGTGTGGCCGGTAAAGGCAATGCCGCCATCGTTGATGACGCCTTTATGTACCGGCGCTGTCACCATGCCCGAAAATTCGCCGGTCTGGCAACCCGCCAGCGCCCGGTCGAGCAAGGCCAAGACATAAGCGCCATTGGCCAGATTTAACTTTCCAGGCGAGGCCTGAGCCAAAAGTGGAATATGCAGAACATCGAGGCAACCCACAACAGGTGTCCGGCCTGCAACAAATTCGCGAAAATCCGGCTTAAGCCCCAACAGTGCAGCGCGCTCTTCCAACAGCCCACGATCCCCCAACACAACTACCGGCCATTCACGTTCCGCCAGACGCAGGCAGAGTTCAGGGCCGATCCCGGCCGGTTCGCCGGAGGTGATGGCAAGCGGCGCCGGCACGCTTACTTTTCTTCCAGGCGCATTTCGACGTAGTACTGGTCACGCAACTGTCGCAGCCAGTCCTGATAGGCCTCGTCCAGTTTGCGTTCGCGCAGAGCCTGCTTGGCCATCAGGCGGCGCGTCTCGTCTGACATGTCGCGCTGCCGGCGTTCCATCACCTGCATGATGTGCATGCCGAAAGGTGATTGCACCACTGGGCTCAATTCCTTTTCCTTCAGATTATCCATGGCGCGCTCGAATTCAGGCACGGTGTCGCCGGCATTGACCCAGCCCAGATCGCCGCCCTTGGTGGCCGATCCGTCCTGCGAATAAAGACGAGCCAGTTCGGCAAAATCCTGGCCGTTGACGATGCGCTCGCGCACCGTTTCCAGGCGACGACGCGCTTCGGATTCGGAAATCGCCTCATTGACCCGGATAAGGATGTGCCGAACTTTGGTCTGGCGCACCGGCGGCAATTCCTTGCCACGTTTTTCGAGCAGTTTGACGATGTGGAAACCCGCCGAAGAACGCAACAAGGAGCTGACACCTCCCGGCTGGAGTTTTTCCGCCGCCTCGGCATACAAGGTTGGCATGCGGTCCAGTGGGCGAAAGCCAAGATCACCGCCCTGCAAGGCGTCCGGCGCGTCTGAAAAGGCTGCCGTCAATTCGGCAAAGTTGCCGCCTTGCCTGGCGCGTGCCAGCGCCTGTTCGGCACGCAGTTTCAGTTTTTGCAATTGTTCCGGGCTGGCGCCCTCGGGTGCCCGCATCAGGATGTGGGCAAGATGGTATTCCTCGACATTGCTCTGGTTCTGATTGGCTGCCAGATAGTTATCCACTTCGCTTTCGGAAATCACCAGGCGGCTATCGACCTCCCGTTCGCGCAGGCGCGAAATGGAAATCTCGTCGCGAATGTCGTCACGGAATTTTGCGAATTCGACACCATCCTTTTCCAGCGCCTGACGGAATTGCTGAACCGTCATCTTATTGCCCGCCGCGATACGCGCCAGCGCCTGGTCAAGCTGGATGTCATCGATGCGAATACCGCTCTCTTTGGCGGACTGGAGCTGAATGCGATCCATGATCATGCGCTCGAGCAACTGCCTTTCCAGCACCTCGCGCGGCGGCAACTGCGTCCCCTGCTTTTGCAGCTGGCGCACGGCACGATTGATATACACCCGTAATTCATGCTGGGTAATCACCTCTTCACCAACCACGGCGATAATGCGATCCGCCTCGATGGGATCAGCACGCCGTGTCTGCGCCTGAGCGAATCCGGCGTTACTGGCAATTAAAAGAAAAAACAGCAGGGAAAGAAAAGTTCGCATGGAAATCACTCGCTGGTGAGAAGGCTGCCACTGGTGGGCAATTGATTGACCTTGCCAAAGCCGGGAATGCTTCGACGCAGCAATTGGATGGGATTGGAGCCGATACTGGCAAAATCGTTGAGTTCAAGCTGGAAGAAGAAAGTGGTGTTGGGCTTGCCGGCCACACCGGGCAATCCGTAAGCATTCGGCAAAGCCTGCAGACGCTGCGCGACAAAACGCGCCGACCAGCAGCCAGAGTTGTATTCGAGCCCGGCGATGGCTTCCAGCAATTTCTTGTCACGCGTCGAGTAGTTGTATCGACCCACCGCATACCAGCGCGGCGACAGCGGCCACTGACCGGCAATGTCAATCTGGCTGACCGGCTCAGTCGTACCGCCAATGCCGCTGCGTACATAGCGATAGCTGGCGCTGATGACCTTGGCTTCGTCCGGCTGATGACGCACACCAATCGAGAAGCGGTCAGTACGCCCTTGGTGATTGTTGTATTCCCAAGCCGAATCGACATAGGTCTTGTTCCACACCAGACCGTTGAAGGCGGCCAGCGTGTTTGAATACGTCTTGGGCAAAATCGTCTCGCCCGGCAGGGAAACCCGCGGATTGCGCAAATAATAGCGCTGGCCGATCATGGCCTTGAAGCGCTCGACCCCGCTGTTGGCATCCAGGTAACGCGTCGTCACCGCAGCCGTCAATTGATTGGCGTCATTGATGCGGTCGTAGCCAGAATAGCGGTTCTCAGTGAAGATCTGGGCCGAATTGAAGTCAGTGACTGCAGTATCAAAGACCGGAATCGCCTCTTGGTTGCGATAGGGAATATTGACGTAATACAGTCTCGGCTCCAGGGTCTGGATGTGATCAAGCCCCATCCATTTCGTCTCGCGTTCAAAGACGACCGATGAATCGACCGTAAAGGTGGGAACAACCCGACTAATGCTGCCTGGCCTCTCCATTTCGGTTCGCCGCGTCAGGCTGTATTGTGTGGTGTGCAGGCCGATCTTGGGTGTAATGTTGAATGCCGGGTAGTAGAGTGGCAAAGACAGCTCAGGATAGACAAAAGTGCGCTTGCCTTCCGTCATCGTCGGATGGGTAAATTGGCTGTATTGCCCAGTCAGGCTGAAATCAGTCTTGTAAAGATTGGGCAGACGCCCGGAAAAATTGATTTGCGGCTCGAGAAAATAAGGCTGCGCCACCGTCTGCAGGGTTTGATAGCGTAACCAAGTGGCGCTAGCCGACCACCAGGAACCGGGGGCATAACCGAGCGTCAGTTGACGCGGCAACAATGTTTGCGTCGTTTGCATCAAACGCGACGACAGGTCAGTCCAGTAATTGACGTCGGAGACGCCATTCCAACTCACCGAAGCCGTCAGCCCGCGCCCCAGATTATGGGTATGATTCCAACTATAGGCATAGCGACTACGATCGGCCTCCTTGTCATTGGGCAAATATTCGACGCGCGCTTCGCCACTGTAGAGATGGCCGAGATAGCGGGAATCTGCGCCCAATTGAAAACCGCGCTTGGAAATTTCGCGCGGATAGAAGGTCACATCGTAATTAGGCGCCAAATTCCAGTAATACGGCAAGGTAACGTCAAAGCCTGTCTTGGTCGACGTCGAGAAGGTTGGCGTCAGGAAGCCCGATTTACGCTTGCTATTCAATGAAAAGGAAGCCCAGGGGAAATAAAAAATGGGCATTTCCTTGAAGTAGAGCGTACCGCTGCTCATGTCACCCACTTCTCTATCGTAATCGAGGTGGACCTCCCTGGCACGCATATACCAGTCCGGACGCCCCGGCTGACAGGTTGAATAGGTGGTCTCCTTCATGCGCAACTGGTTCTCGCCCTCAAAATCGATTCTTTTCGCATGCCCCTGCGCCTCGGTCGGCCGCCGGGGCGGCGTGGACGCAATTAATCCGTAGGTCATCGGCACATTGATCATCATGGGCGTATTGCTGTAAGCCACACCGTCAGCAACCGTCGCCACTACGGCAGTGCTGCCATAGACGTTACTGGTTATCTCGCGCTTGACCTTGTAATCAACCTCTTCAAAAAAACCAACCTGTTCGGAGACCTTCAGGTGCAGATGGGGGCCACGCATCTCGTCCTCGAACTGCAACAGACGAACATTGCCCACCGCATCCACCTCGTCGCTCAGCGGCTGGTAGGTCACACGGTCAGCAAAGAGCTGCGAACCCATTTTGCGAAACTCGACATTGCCCTCCGCCTGCGTTTCCGATTCTGTCCGCCCCTCAATCTGGTCAGCCATGAGAAAGGCCGGCACGGGGGCATCCTTGTCACCCGCCAAGCCTTTCGGCAGGATGGACAAAAACTTGCGTTCCACCCGCAATTTAAGCTGCGGGTCGGCAAGCGGCGGCGCAGTCGACGGCTCGGCCTGTGCCTTGGCGAACAGGCAACAGAGCAGCACGGCAAGCGGACGGCGACGCAGGATCATCGGGCAAGGAGCCGACACCCCGGATAACCGGAGTGCCAATGTTAGAATTCGGGCATTTTACATCGAACTGGGAAGCCGCATGCTGCGAGACCAACTTATTCACGACTGGGTAGCCGAACGTTTTCCCGGTCAGTCCGTTCAAATTACCCCAGCCTCGGCTGACGCCAGCTTTCGCCGCTATTTTCGCCTGACCTTGCCGAACGGCGAAACCCGCATCCTGATGGACGCGCCGCCGGAAAAAGAAGATTGCCACCCCTTCGTCGCCGTCGCCCGCCTGCTCGAGGAAGCCGGGCTCAACGCCCCGCGCGTGTTGTTTGAGGATCATGAGCACGGTTTCCTTTTGCTCACCGACCTCGGCAATGCGCTGTATCTCGAAACCCTGCAAAGCGACGACCAGCGCGCTGACGCGCTGTTTGCCGACGCCATCGCGGCGCTTATCGCGTGGCAACAGTCCTCAACGCCCGGCATATTACCTTCCTACGACCACGCTTTGCTCAAGCGCGAACTCGATCTGTTTCCCGACTGGTTCCTGCAGCGCCACCTCGACATTAAATTGAGCGACGAACAACAAAAAGTGCTCGAGTCCACTTTCCAGTTGTTGATCGACAATGCCCTCGCCCAGCCAGCGGTTTTCGTGCACCGCGACTACATGCCACGCAACCTGATGCTTGGCGAGCCCAACCCCGGCATTCTTGATTTTCAGGATGCGGTTTACGGCCCCATCACCTACGACGTTGTTTCACTCTTTCGTGACGCCTTCATTTCCTGGGACGAAGAGCGCGAACTTGACTGGGTGGCGCGCTACTGGCAACAAGCACGTGCCGCCAGCCTGCCGGTGCCGGAAGACTTCGCTGTTTTCTGGCGTCACTACGAACTGATGGGTCTGCAACGCCACCTGAAAGTGCTGGGCATTTTCTGCCGCCTCAATTACCGCGACGGCAAGGATCGCTATCTCGCCGACCTGCCGCGCTTTCTGGCCTACGCCCACCGTACTGCCAGCCGCTACGACGAACTGGCGCCTTTCCGCACCTTGCTCGATACGCTGGAGGGGCACCAGCAGAAAGCTGGGAGTACCTTCTGATGCTCCCCTCGGCCTGCACTGAACTCGGTATTACACTCGACCTGTTAGCCGGACGTCCGCTTGCTGCCTTCGACGAAGCGGAAAGCCTGATCTGCGCCTGTCGCAACAACGAAGGGCGCGAGTGCTTGCTAACACCGGAAACCGCAGAGGCTTGGCGGGCGATGACCTCCGCCGCCGCCCGGCAAGGAATTTCGCTATACATCGTCTCAGCCTATCGCAGCATCGCTCGCCAAGCCGAGTTGATCCGATCCAAGCTGGAGGCCGGTCACACCATCACCGACATTCTCGCCATTCTCGCGCCCCCCGGTTTTAGCGAACACCATACCGGTCGCGCGATCGACATCGGCGCCCCCGACTGCCCGGCCGCCGATCCAATGTTCGCGGAAACCCCCGCCTACGCTTGGCTGCAAGGACGTGCCGACGAATTCGGCTTCACGCTCTCCTACCCCCGCGACAATTCGCAGGGGTATGTCTTCGAACCTTGGCACTGGTGTTACCGCCGATGAAAGCAATGATCCTTGCCGCCGGTCGCGGCGAACGCATGCGTCCGCTCACCGACCATACGCCCAAGCCTTTGCTGCTCGCCGGTGGCAAGCCACTGATTGGCTGGCATCTGGAACGATTGGCGGCAGCCGGCTTTTGCGAAATCGTTATCAATCACGCACACCTTGGCGAGCAGATCGAAGCTGCTTTGGGGGACGGGAAGCAATGGGGTCTTAACATCGCTTATTCGCCCGAACCGCCCGGCGCTTTGGAAACCGCCGGGGGCATCAGGCACGCCTTGCCTTTGCTGGGGAAAGAACCCTTTCTGGTCGTCAATGGCGACATTTACTGCGCATGGGATTTCCAGCGCGCCCATCAACTCAGGGATCACCTCGCCCATCTTGTTATGGTTGCCAACCCGGCGCACCACGCTGGCGGCGATTTCCGTCTGCAAGGCAAACAGGTGCTCTATGGCAATGGTCAGCAAACACTCACCTACGCCGGAATAGGCGTCTTTTCGCCCGCTTTCTTCACAGAAGTGCAAGATGGTGAGGCAATGAAACTGCGCCCCCTGCTTGATGCAGCCATCGCTGCTGGCACATTGACCGGAGAAGAATACACTGGGCGCTGGGTTGACGTTGGCACGCCGGAACGGCTGGCTGAACTCGACCTTAGCTTGAAGGGAAGACTATGAGCCACGCCCACACAGCCGCCCGTCGCCAGCGCCTGTTCGACCGAATCGGCGAAGGCATTGCCATTCTGCCGACCGCACCGGAAGCACTGCGCAACCGTGACAATCATCACCCCTACCGTTTCGACAGCTATTTCTGGTATCTCACCGCCTTTCCCGAGCCGGAAGCGGTGATGGTTTTGCTTGGCGCCCAGGGCGACAAACCCGGGCAAGCCATCCTGTTTTGCCGCGACAAAAACGAGGAGCGCGAAATCTGGGACGGCTTTCGCCATGGCCCACAAGCGGCGCAGGCCGCTTTCGGCTTTGATGCCGCCTTCCCCATTGAGGAATTTGACAAACAACTGCCCAAACTCCTAGGCAATCGCCCGGCGCTGTGGGTTGCCCTCGGCCACGACCCGGAATGGGATGCGCGCATCCACGCCGGCCTCAGCGCTGTGCGCAAGGAAGCGCGCAGCGGCATTGTGGTGCCGCGCACCATCCACGACATCCGCGCTGAACTTGATGCCATGCGGCTAATCAAGGACAGCCACGAAATCGCCACCATGCGCCGCGCCACCGCCATCGCTGACGCTGGCCACGTCCGTGCCATGCGCGCCTGCCGACCCGGCATGGCCGAATACGCGCTGGAAGCCGAAATTTCGCACGAATTCCGCAGCCGTGGTGCCGACGGCCACGCCTATCCGCCCATCGTCGCTGGTGGCCTCAACGCCTGCATCCTGCATTACATCAGCAACGACAAGCTACTCAACGACGGCCAGCTGGTGCTGATCGACGCCGGATGCGAAGTCGAAGGCTACGCCGCTGACATCACCCGCACCTTTCCCGTCAATGGCCGTTATAGCCCGCCGCAGCGTGACGTTTACTCAATCGTGCTGGCGGCGCAAACAGCTGCCATTACCGCCATCCGCCCCGGCGCATCCTTCATGGCGCCGCACGATGCTGCTCTCAAGGTGCTGACGCAAGGCCTGGTTGATCTAAAACTGCTGGCAGGCAGTATTGACGGACTGATCGAGAGCGAAGCCTACAAGCGTTTCTACATGCACCGCACCGGCCACTGGCTGGGACTGGACGTGCATGACGCCGGTGATTACAAAACGGGCGAAGCCTGGACCACGCTCGTTCCCGGCATGACGCTCACCGTCGAACCCGGCCTCTACCTGCGCCCCGGCGAAGGCGTGCCGCCAGCGCTGGCCGGCATCGGTATCCGCATCGAAGACGATGTTCTGGTGAGCGAAGAGGGTGCTGACGTCTACACCACAGCACCAAAAACGATTGCCGAAATCGAGGAAGTCATGCGGGTTTCTTAATCGAACGCGCGAGGGTGGCGAACCTCAGTTCGAGTCCGGCTTTCGGGCGGGCGTTTTATCGGATTCGGGTTCGTAAAGGCGTAAAAATGCACTGACTGCGCGCTCGACAACCACGTTGATCGTTTCTTTATCGAGTGGCGTTTCGCGAACAGCCAGCAGGCAGGGCTCATAACATTCCGCTTCGATCAAGCCCCGGAATTGCGCTGTAGCCAGCGCCGGATCGCTTTGCCGCAGCATGCCTTCCTGCATGGCGAGCGCGAAATAATTGGTGATTTTCTGCTGCCATCCCATGATGTTTTCGTAGAGCAGCTTGCCGATACCGGATCGTTCGGCTTCGGCGATCAGCAGGCGGCGGGAGGCCAGCATGCGTGGCGAACAAATCAGCTGGAGCGCATTGATGCCAAGCGTGGTTAGCGCTTTCCTGGGGTCGTCCTTGGGCTTGTTCAGGCAAGAGAATATGTCGTCCATGTAGTGCTCGGCCAGATCGGTCATCGCTTCGACGAACAAAACCTCTTTTGACGGGAAATAGCTATACAGCGTGCGCTTGGAGCAGCCGGCGCGCTCGTTGATTTCAACCATTGAGCTCTTTTCGAAACCGTGTTCGCGAAAGAGCTTGTTTGCAGCATCAATGATCGACTGCCGCTTCTCGTCGGTTTTCTTTCTCATGCGCCACCTCATAAGTATACCAATTAGTGCAGTTTTGCTTGACACCGGGAAATTGTCAAGTTATAAAGTAGCCCCTACGGTTTACTTATAGGGCGGCATGCGATGGCTATTGCAAGATTGAAAAGCAAATTGTTGCAAAACAATCCAGGGCGTCACGCGCTCTTGTTCTTCATAATGGCATTGGCCTTGCAAGGCTGCGCCATTGTTCCGCCATTTAAGCCTGCAGGTGAAATCAAGGAGATTGGTCAGCTCCAGCATGCGCAGTCACTGGCCGGATCGCAGGCGCAATGGCCGCAAGAAGCATGGTGGCGCGGTTATGGCGACACCCAACTCGACGCCTTGATCGACGAGGCCCTGAAAAACTCGCCAAACCTGGCGATTGCACGGGCGCGACTGCGGCTAGCCGGTGCAGGAGTACAGATTTCGGAAGGCTCCCGTTTGCCGCAAGTCGGGCTGAACGCTTCGGTCAGCGAACAACGGCAAAGCTACAACTTTCTCTCACCACCCCCACCCGCCACCCCAAAAGGCTGGAACGATTATGGCCGGGTGACCCTTGATTTCGGCTGGGAACTCGATTTCTGGGGCAAAAACAAATCTGCTCTCAATTCTGCCCTGAACGAGCAGGAGTCCATGCAGGCCGAACTCGCGCAGACCAAGCTCATCCTGTCGTCTGCCGTCAGCTTTGCCTACGCGGAGCTGGCGCATCTGCACAAGGCGCACGATACGGCGATGGCAGCTTTGAAGGTGCGCGCCAGGACGGCTGATCTATTCCGCAATCGTCACCGGCACGGGCTGGAGACGCTCGGCAGTGTGCGGCAGGTCGAGTCCAGGCTGGCTGGCGTCGAGGCCGAGGTCGCCATTCTGGAAGAACGCATTGCCTTGCAGAAGAACGCCATTGCTGCCCTGGTAGGTGCTGACCCTGATCGTAGTCTGAGCATTGAACGACCCAAAATCGATCTGGCGGCTGCGCGTGGGTTGCCGCAGGAATTGGCGCTGGAACTGCTGGGGCGGCGCCCCGACATTGTCGCTGCTCGCCTGCGTGCCGAAGCGGCAAGCCACCGCATCGAACAGCGCAAAGCTGAGTTTTATCCGAACGTCAATCTACTCGCCTTTGTTGGCGTGCATTCGCTCGGTCTCAACATGCTGACCAAGTCGGGCTCGATGGTCGGAAATTTCGGTCCGGCAATTTCACTGCCCATTTTCAATACCAAACGTCTGGAAGGGCAACTCGACGCGGCTTTTGGCGAATACGATCTGGCGGTTGCCAGCTATAACGCCACGCTGATTAATGCTTTGCGCGAAGTCTCCGATGTCGCCGCCAGCCGCCAACAACTCGCCAAACAGCTCAAGGCGCTCAGCGATTCCTTCGCCTCGGCGCGCGAGGCGCATCGTATCGTCAATCAGCGCTATGAAGGCGGCTTGTCAAACTATCTGGACGTGCTTGCTGCCGAAGACGGCATGCTGGGGGCGCAACGGGCGCTGACGGAAATCCAGACGCGGGCGCTGATTCTGGATGTGGCGACGGTTCGTGCACTGGGCGGCGGCTATCGCTTGGCTGGCGCTCCTTCCGGAAAAAAAAATGACGCCGCTTGCCCAGACTGGATCTCAAGAGTTTGAATGAAAGGAATGAGTAAAATGGAATTGCAGAATGATGTATTGATCGAGCGCAGCGACAATAAAAAGCGGGCGGGGTTGTTTTTGCTGCTCGCCGTGGTGGTGTGCATTGCCGCTGGCGGATACTGGTTTTACTGGAAAACGGTGGGGTCACGCTATGTTGCGACCGATAACGCCTATACAGCCGCCGATATTGCGCTGGTGACGGCAGAAATCGACGGCAAAGTGGCGGAAATTCACGCCGTCGATACCCAAAAAGTTAAAAAGGGCGAGACGCTGGTCGTAATCGATGCAACCGATACCAAACTGGCCCTGAAGCAGGCCGAAGCCGGCAAAGCGCAGGCGCAAGCCCAACTGGCGGCTGCGACCTCGAATCTGGAACGCTCCGAAATCGACCTAAAACGCCGCGCCGCACTGGCTGGCTCCGGTTCAGTTTCCGGCGATGAATTAACTAGCGCCAAAAACGGACAGGCCACAGCACGTTCGGCCATCGAAGCGGCCAAAGCCGCCATTGCCCTGGCGCAGGCGCGCGTCGAAAAAGCCAATGTCGATCTCGAACGCACCGTGATCCGCTCCCCCATTGACGGTGTGGTGGCTCGCCGGCAGGTTCAACTTGGCCAGCGCGTGCAGCCGAGCATGCCACTACTCTCCGTCGTGCCCCTGCAGGAAATGTACGTCAACGCCAATTTCAAGGAGGTTGAACTGGAAAAGGTTCGCGTCGGCCAGGCCGTAAAACTGGTCTCCGATCTGCATGGCAAAAATGTCGTCTTCAATGGGCTTGTCGAAGGTTTTTCCGGCGGAACGGGTTCTGCTTTTGCCGTGATTCCGGCGCAGAACGCCACCGGCAACTGGATCAAGGTGGTGCAGCGCCTGCCGGTCCGTATCCGGCTGAACCCGCAGGAACTTGAAAAATCACCACTGCGGGTGGGGCTGTCGATGGCCGCGACCATCGATTTGCGCAGTACTCAACCCTGAATCCGGGAGCAGCAGGCGCATGGAACATCCGGTAGGACACAACGGCCAGCCCCATTTGCAAGGCGGCATGTTAATGCTGGCCGCCATCGTGCTGGCGATGGCTAATTTTATCGCCGTGCTCAACATGACCATCGCCAACGTCACCGTGCCGAACATGGCCGGCGGCCTTGGCGCCGGAACGAGCCAGGGCACCTGGATCATTACCGCCTATGCGGTAGCGGAGGCCATCACCGTGCCACTCACCGGCTGGCTGTCGGCGCGGTTCGGGGCGGTGCGGGTCTTCGTGCTGTCGGTGATTTTCTTCGGGGTTTTCTCGCTGTTCTGCGGCCTGTCGACGTCGCTCACCATGCTGATCGTCATGCGCGTCTTCCAGGGCATGACCGGTGGCCCACTGATGGCCTTGTCGCAAGTCCTCTTGCTGCGCATTTTCCCGAAAGAGAAGGCGATGGCGGCGATGGGCCTGTGGGCGATGACGACGATGCTGGCCCCCATTATTGGCCCGGTGCTGGGCGGCTGGCTGACGGACCAGCATGGCTGGGCTACCGTTTTTTACATCAATGTCCCGATGGCGCTGGCAATCGGCTGGATCGCCTGGATGATGCTCAAGCGCTACGAACTGCCGCTGGAGAAAAACCCGGTCGACCGGGTCGGCATCCTGTTGCTGGTCGTCTGGGTTGGCGCCTTGCAGATCATGCTCGACGAAGGCAAAGACCTTGACTGGTTTGCTTCCGACAAGATTTGCATCCTTGCCGTGGTTGCCGCCATTGGTTTTGCGGCGTTCCTGATCTGGGAACTGACGGAGCAGCATCCTATCGTCGACTTGCGCGTTTTCCGCCATCGCGGTTTTTCGGCCTGCATGCTGGTGCTGACCCTAGGTTTCGGTGCTTTCTTCGCCGTCAATGTGCTGACGCCGCTCTGGTTGCAGTACAACATGGGCTATACCCCGACCTGGGCCGGCCTGGTTGTCGCCTGGGGCGGCGCGCTGTCGATCTTTTTTGCCCCCGTCGCCGCCAACGCCTCCGAGCGCGTTGATCCACGCTGGCTGGTTTTTCTGGGTGTACTCGTTTTGGCGGGGATTACCCTGTGGCGCTCCGGGGCGACCACTGACATGACTTACTGGCAGATCAGCATTCCGCTGCTCTTCATGGGTCTCGGTTTTCCGTTTTTCTTTGTTCCATTGCTGGGCGTTGTCATGGGCGCGGTTGAAGAAAAAGAAATGGCTTCGGCCTCGGGATTGATGAATTTTATTCGCACCTTGGCAGGGGCAATTGGAACCTCGCTGGTGGCCACTGTTTGGCAAGACAAGACCACCTATGCCCATGCCGAGCTGGCCGGAATCGTGGCAACCAGCGGAGATGGTGCGCAAGCGCTGGCAACAGCGGGTTTGCCGCGCGGACTGGAAAGCGCATTGGTCGATGGTCTGGTGTCCGTCCAGAGCCTGATGCTGGCGACCAATGAATTGATGATTGTGATCGGGCTGGTTTTTTTCGTGGCCTCGTTTTCCATCTGGCTATCTCCGAAGCCGGCGCGAACAGTCGATCCCAACAGCGTAGGGCACTGATTCCACCGTTACAAAAGGATTGATATGTTCAAACACATTCTAGTGCCAACTGACGGTTCGCGCTTTTCCCAGGAAACGGTCAAACGGGCGATCTCCTTTGCCAAGGAAGCCGGGGCGCGGATCACTTTCTTCTCGGCCGAACATAAATTCTCGCCCCTGTATTTCGGCGGTGTTAGCGCCATTTCCGATGCGAGTGCGGCGCAAATGTTTCATAACGCCGTTGACAGCGTGGCGCATGCCATCCTGGACGAGGCCGTCAAACTTGCACAGGAGGCCGGGGTTGAATGCGGCATGCTGGTACTCACCAGCAACGTGCCTTACGAAGCAATTATCGAAGCGGCCAGTCGCTGTGCCTGCGACCTGATTTTCATGGCCTCGCACGGCCACAAAGGAATTACATCGCTATTGCTGGGCGGTGAAACCCAGAAGGTGCTGACACACTGCACGATACCGGTGCTGGTGTATCGCTACACTCAAGCCTGATCGATGCTTTTCCAGCCTGGACGGCTTTCCACTTCGGCGGCGGACTTTAAAATCATATCTTCACCGCCCGCGCCACGACTGCGATGCTGACCCAAGCAGCACCATGCAGTTTCAGGGTGCGGGCGCATTCGTCGGCGGTGGCGCCGGTGGTCATGACGTCATCGATGAGGAGAATGCGCTCGCCGGCGAGAGAACGAATGCACTCGAAAACGCCACGAACATTGGCGGCACGTTCCTTGTGCGGCAACGCCGCTTGCGGCGGCGTGGCACGGCGCCGCCGGCAGGAATCCAGATCAACCGGGCGCTTGAGCAACTTTCCCAGCCGGGTGGCCAGTTCAGCTGCCTGATTGAAGCCACGCTCACGCAAGCGGTGCGGGTGCAGCGGCAAAGGGAAAATGATGTCAAAGTCAGTCTGAACAAGCTTTTCCGCCAGTTGCCGGGCGAACCAGGGCGCCAGCACCAGTTCGCCACCGTATTTGCAAGCGTGGATCAGGCGATCGAGCGGAAACCCATAGACAAACGGGGCGTGTGCGCTGTCAAAGTGGCGAGGATGATTCAGGCAACGGCCACAGCGCTCGCCAGCCGGGGTGGGTTCGGCGCACTGCGGGCAAGCGGATGGCAGGCGCGGCAAATCGTCGGCGCAGGCGGGACAGAGCGTGTCCAGGCTATCATTGCCGCAAAGCAGACAACTGTGCGGCAGACAGGCTTGCAGCCATCTGTTCGCGGTGATTCGCCAGCTATCGGGTAGAATTTGCGGCATTCCGGGCGCCGTCTTTCTATTC
>Ga0316605_10000208_pt1 | contig 51382 bp, 54 predicted proteins | sample OWC_soil_day20_n_FD_207666 | JGI IMG/M metagenome (GOLD analysis project Ga0316605, IMG submission 207666) | Wetland soil microbial communities from Old Woman Creek delta, Ohio, United States - OWC_soil_day20_noCT | ecosystem: Environmental > Terrestrial > Soil > Wetlands | place: USA: Ohio...
TTGGCGAGTACGACGAGACCCTGGTGGAGATCGAACCCCGCTCCCTGTTCCCCGAGAACATCGAAGTCGGCATGCAGTTCGAGCGCGCCAGCGAAGATGATGATGACGAGGATGAGGGCCAGTTGTTCACCATCACCGACATCGCCGACGACAAGGTGGTAGTGGATGGCAACCATCCCCTGGCCGGCATGTCCCTGGTGTTCTCCTGCACCGTTGTCGATGTGCGCAAGGCATCGGCGGAAGAACTCTCCCATGGCCATGTGCATGGCGGTGACGGCCATCACCACCACTGAGCCTGACGGCGGCAGGTGATTCTGCCGCCAATTCAGGAAGCGCCTCAGTTCAGCAGGCGCTTCAGCTCGTAAAGTTTGTCCAGCGCCTGTTTCGGCGTCAGGCTGTCCGGGTCCAGATCGGCCAGGGCATCCAGCGCCGCGTGGGGTTCCGGCTCCGCCGCCGGGGGCGGCAGGGCGGCGAATAAATCAGGCTGGGCCGCGTTGGCCTCTTCCCGCGTTTCGCGGCTTTCGAGCAGGGTCAGGCGGCGCTTGGCGTCGCGGATTACCGCGCCAGGAATGCCGGCCAGGGCGGCGACCTGGATACCATAGCTCTGGGAGGCCGGGCCTTCCTCCACCGCATGCATGAATACGATGCTGTTGCCGTGCTCCACGGCGTCCAGATGCACGTTGGCGCATTCCGGGTAGTCGTGGGCGAGGCGTGTCAGCTCGAAGTAGTGGGTCGCAAATAGCGTGTAGGCGCGGTTCTTCTCGATCAGTTGCCGGGCGATGGCGAAGGCCAGGGCAAGGCCATCGAAGGTGGACGTGCCACGGCCGATCTCATCCATCAACACCAGGGAACGTTCCGTCGCGCCGTGCAGGATCGCAGCGGCTTCGGTCATTTCGACCATGAAGGTGGAACGGCCCGAGGCCAGGTCGTCGGCGGCGCCGATGCGGGTGTAGATGGCATCCACCGGGCCAAGGCGGCAGCCGTAGGCCGGCACGAAGGCGCCGCAGTGGGCCAGTAGCACGATCAGCGCCGTCTGGCGCATGTAGGTGGATTTGCCGCCCATGTTGGGGCCGGTAATCAACAGCAGACGGCGGGCGGCGGAGAGGCGCAAGTCGTTGGGGATGAAATTCTCTCCGGTTTGGCTTACCTGCCGTTCCACCACCGGATGGCGGCCGGCTTCGATTTCCAACATTGCTTCGGCGACGAACTCCGGCGCCCGCCAGTCCTCGCGCCGCGCGATGGCGGCAAAGGCCCCAAGGCCGTCGAGCAGGGCGGCAGCGCGGCCGATGCGTTGCAGATCGGCGATCCAGGCGGCCAGCATGTCGAGCAGTTCTTCATACAGGCGCTTCTCCAAAGCCAGGGCGCGGTCGTTGGCGGAGAGGGCCTTGTCTTCGAAGGCCTTGAGTTCCGGCGTGATGTAGCGCTCGGCGTTCTTCAGGGTCTGGCGCCGCTTGTAATCGTCGGGAATCTTCTCGGTGTGGGCGTGGGTGACTTCGATGTAGAAGCCATGGACCTTGTTGAATTCCACCTTGAGGCTGGGGATGCCCGACCGTTCCCGTTCCCGCGCCTCCAGTTCGAGCAGGAAGGCGCCGCAGTTGGACTGGATGCCGCGCAACTCATCGAGTTCGGCCGAAAACCCTGGGGCCATCACGCCACCATCCCGCAGCAGAGCGGCTGGTTCCAGGGCAACGGCGCGATCCAATAGCGCGGCGCATTCTTCGGGATGTGCCATGTCAGCTGTCACCCGCGCCAGTAGCGGTGCGCTGCACGCCGCGAGCAGTTCACGCAGTCCGCCCAGGCGCCCGAGGCTGTCGCGCAGGGCCGCCAGCTCCCGTGGCCGCACACTGCGCAGGGCAATGCGGGCGGCGATGCGTTCAAAGTCGGCCAGCCCCTTGAGCTGATCCGCCACTTCCGCGCCGGGGCCGCTGCCGGCGTCGCCGAGCAGTTCCGCCACGGCGGCATGGCGCGCAGCGGCGTCCTCGCGTCGCGCCAGGGGGTGGTGCAGGGCATGGCGCAGCCAGCGCGAACCCATGGCCGTGGCGCAACTGTCGAGCAGGGAGAGCAGGGTAGGTGCCGGCTCGCCGCGCAGGGTTTCGGAAATCTCCAGATTGCGCCGGGTGGCGGCATCGAGGCGCAGGAACTCGCTTTCGCGCTCCACCGTCAGGGTGCTGACGTGGGCCAGGGCCGTGAGCTGGGTGGCGCGGGCGTATTGCAACAGGGCGCCGGCAGCGCCGAGGGCGAGGCTCAGTTCGCTGGCCTCGTCCTCCGGCACGAAGGCCGCCAGGTCACGGGTGCCGAAGTGCTCGCACAACTGGCGCGTGGCGGCGGCGACATCGAAATGCCATTCCGGCAGGCGCTTGGCGCAAGCCCGGCGCAAGTCCGGCAGGGCGAAGGCGATTTCTTCCGGCAGCAGTATCTCCGCTGGCCGCAGCCGCTCCAGTTGCGCCGGCAGCGCGGCGGAATCGGTGGCCATCAAGCGGAATTCGCCATTCGCCAGATTGAGCCAAGCCAGACCGGCTTGGCCCCGATCCAGGTTCAAGGCCAGCAGCAGGCTCTCGGAGCGGTCATCAAGGAGGCTGGCATCAGTTACCGTGCCCGGCGTCACCACCCGCGCAATGGCCCGTTCTACTGGCCCCTTAGCCAGGGCCGGGTCGCCGATCTGTTCGCAGATGGCGACCGATTCGCCGAGTTTCACCAGCTTTGCCAGATAGCCTTCAGCCGCGTGGTAGGGCACGCCGGCCATGGGTATCGGCTGCCCCGCCGACTGGCCGCGCTTGGTCAGTGTGATGTCGAGCAGCCGTGCCGCCTTCTCGGCATCCTCGTAAAACAGCTCGTAGAAATCCCCCATGCGGAAGAAGAGCAGCGCATCGCCCGCCGTTTCCTTGTGGCGGAACCATTGCTGCATGACGGGGGTGTGTTGGGCTTCCTTCGACATAGCTTTGGAGAGGCAGGAAAGTCGTGCATTATCCGTGATCCTGAGCGATGGCCCAAGGGAATGTGAAGGCAGCCCACAGGGGAAATGCCTCTCCATTGGAGTTGGAGAATATCCATAATGGAATGGGTGTGAATGGGTGTAGTATTGGTGCCCATGATTCACGCGGATTCTGTTCAGATCACTCCCGAAATCCTGCGCCTCATCGCCGGGATAGATGAGTTCAAGGGCGCATGGCGGGCGCTCGGCACCCTGGCGCCGGATCGGCTCGCGGCGCTCCGGCGCGTGGCCACCATCGAAAGCATCGGTTCATCCACCCGCATCGAAGGCAGCAAGCTCTCCGACCGGGAGATCGAGCGCCTGCTATCCAACCTGCAAATAAAATCCTTCACCACGCGGGACGAGCAGGAAGTCGCCGGCTACGCCCAAGTGATGGAGCTGGTGTTTTCATCCTGGCAAGACATCCCGCTGACCGAAAACCACGTCAAGCAGTTGCACCGCGATTTGCTCACCTTTAGTGAGAAAGACGCCTGGCATCGCGGCAACTACAAGACATCGTCCAACAGCGTTGTGGCTTTCGACGAAGAAGGAAACCAACTCGGCGTCGTCTTCGACACCGCTACGCCCTTCGACACGCCGCGCCTGATGGCCGAACTCCTCGCCTGGTTCAATGCCGAGCGCGAAGCCGCACGGCTGCACCCCTTGCTGCTGATCGGCATCTGGGTTGTGGTTTTTCTGGAGATTCACCCCTTTCAAGATGGCAATGGCCGCCTCAGCCGGGTGCTGACCACCTTGCTGCTGTTGCAGGCCGGCTACGCCTACGTGCCTTATAGCTCCCTGGAAAGCGTTATCGAGCAGAGCAAGGAAGCCTACTACCTCGCCTTGCGGCAAACTCAAGGCACCATCCGCACGAATGAGCCTGACTGGCAACCGTGGCTCATGTTCTTCCTGCGGGCGCTCGCCGAGCAGGTCCGCCGCCTCCAGCGCAAGGTCGAGCGCGAAAAGCTGGTGCTGGCCTCGCTCCCCGAGCTATCGCTGCAAATCGTCGAATTTGCCCGCGAACATGGGCGCATCACCATGGGCGACGCCATCCGGCTCACCCATGGCAATCGCAATACCTTGAAGCAGCATTTCCGCGCCTTGGTGGAGCAGGGCCACCTTAGCCAGCACGGAGCGGGGCGGGGCGTCTGGTATGAGTTGCGATAGAGGAATTCATGCCAAGCATTCGTCAGCAAAGCAACCCATACAGATCAAACGTGCGTAAGTGATTATTGCGAAGCCGGGAAGGCAAGCGCTCTGGGCCGGAAAGCCCCGGCCCGAGGCTTACGCCGGCAGTTTCGCGCCCTTGTGGGCGCCGATCACCTGGAGCAGTTGCAGGAATATCTTGGGATTGCCGGCCACCAGGTTGCCGGTGGTGAGGTAGGCGTTTTCGCCGGTGAGGTCGCCCACCAGGCCGCCGGCTTCGGAAATCAGCAGGGTGCCGGCGGCCATGTCCCAGGGGGAGAGGCCGAATTCCCAGAAGCCGTCGAGGCGGCCGGCGGCGACGTAGGCCAGGTCGAGGGAGGCGGCGCCGGGGCGGCGCAGGCCGGAGGTCTTGGCGGTGAGTTCGCGGAAGATGGCGATGTAGGCGTCAACATGGTCGAAGACGCGGTAGGGGAAGCCGGTGCCGATCAGGGCGTCGGCGAGTTTGGCGCGGCTGCTGACGCGGATGCGCTTGTCGTTGAGGAAGGCGCCGGCGCCCTTGGTGGCGGTGAACAGTTCGTTGCGGCAGGTGTCGTAGACCACAGCCTGGGTCATCACGCCCTTGTGGGCGAGGCCGATGGAGACGGCGTACTGGGGAAAACCGTGGATGAAGTTGGTGGTTCCGTCGAGGGGGTCGATGATCCACTGGTACTCGGAATCGCCCTTGGCGCCGGCGGTGGCGCCGGACTCCTCTGCTAGAATCGAATAGTCGGGATAGGCGTCGCGCAGGGTTTCGATGATGGCGGCTTCGGCGGCTTTGTCGACTTCGGTGACAAAGTCGCTTTGCTGCTTGACGCTGACGCGCAGTTGCTCGGCGTTGAGGCTGGCGCGGTTGATGATCTGGCCAGCGCGACGCGCGGCCTTGATGGCAATGTTTAGAGTCGGGTGCATGAAAAAGATCCGGCAAGCGCCAAAGGCGCAGGAAAACCGTAATTCTATATGACCTCGCCTCTTCTCTCCCGCTCGAATCCACTCCAGCGCATTCGTATCGTGCTCTCCCGCACCAGCCATCCGGGCAATATCGGCGCCGCAGCGCGGGCGATGAAGACCATGGGGCTGGGGCGTTTGTATCTGGTGGCGCCCAAGTCCTTTCCCGATCCGCAAGCCGATGCCATGGCCTCGGGCGCCAATGATGTGCTGGAAAATGCCGTGGTCTGCGCCACCCTAGAGGAGGCCCTGGCCGATACCGTGTTTGCCACCGCTCTCACCGCGCGCCGTCGCGGACTTGCCGCCGAACCCTTGTGGGCGCGGCAGGCGGCGGCAGAACTGGTGGCGGAGACCCAGCGCGGAGGCGATGGTGCTGAAGTGGCGCTGGTACTGGGCAACGAAAGTGCCGGCCTGACCAATGGCGAACTGGCTCTGTGCCAACGTTGGGCCTCGATTTCCGCCAATCCCGAATTTTCGTCCCTCAACGTCGCGGCGGCGCTGCAAATCCTCTGCTACGAATTGCGTTTGGCGGCCCTGGATGTGGGGCCGCCGCCGCCGATCAATGACGCCGGCGAACTGGCGCGCTTCGACGAGGTCGATGGCTTGCTCGGCCACCTGGAACGGGCGGCCATCGGCAGCGGCTTCCTTGACCCGGCGGCGCCCAAGCGCCTGATGCCGCGCATGCGTCGATTGTTTGGGCGCGCAAGGCTGGAGAAAGAGGAAGTGTGCATTCTGCGCGGCATGCTTTCTTCGTGGGAAAGCAAGAACTCGTCGTGAACCTTGCTGCAAAAGCTGACTCCGGCGCTCGGCCATCAGGCGGTGAGCCGCTATAATTCGCGGTCCTGCAAGGAGAGCTTGCGTGTTTCGACGACTGCACGAAGATATCGGTTGCGTATTTGACCGCGACCCCGCCGCCCGCACCACGTGGGAGGTCATTACCTGCTATCCGGGCTTCCATGCCCTGACGCTGCATCGTTTCGCCCATTGGTTGTGGGGTCATCGGCTGCGCTGGATGGCGCGCTTTGTTTCCCATTTCACGCGCTGGTTCACCGGCATCGAGATTCACCCCGGCGCCACCATAGGCCGCTGCGTCTTTATTGACCACGGCATGGGCGTGGTGATCGGCGAAACCGCAGAGATCGGTGACGGTTGTACCCTCTATCACGGCGTAACTTTGGGCGGCACCTCATGGAATCGCGGCAAGCGCCATCCCACCCTCGGCAAGGGCGTGGTGATTGGCGCTGGCGCCAAGGTGCTGGGGCCGATCACGGTAGGGGAGGGCGCCAAGGTCGGGTCGAATGCGGTTGTCGTGCGCGACGTCCCGCCGGGAGCCACTGCCGTGGGCATTCCCGCCCGCATCGTTGAAGCCGGCCGCGATAGCGCACGTCAGGAGAAAGCCGAGCAGATGGGTTTCTCCGCCTACGCCGTCGGTCGCGTCGAGGACGACCCTCTATCCCAGGCGATTCATGGTCTGCTCGATCATGCCGTGGACACCGACCGGCGCATGGAGCAACTAATTGCCCAACTGGAACGCGCCGGTGTCAGTCTGGTGGAAGACGATCTCGCTACTGCCGACAAATTCGATCCAAAGTTCCTTGGAAAGATAGTTGACTGAAATTATCAGGATATATATAGTCGTGCTTAACAGTCAGGTATTATGACTGTATGACCCTATCGGACAAAAGGTGACGACATGAGATTGACAACTAAAGGACGTTTCGCGGTGACCGCGATGATCGACTTGGCTCTGCGACAGCATACCGGCCCCGTAACCCTGGCCGGCATCAGCGAACGGCAGAAAATTTCCCTTTCTTATCTTGAGCAACTGTTCGGCAAGTTGCGTCGCAACAAGCTGGTGGCCAGTGTGCGCGGCCCCGGCGGCGGCTATTGTTTGGCCACGCCGATGGAGGCCGTTTCGGTGGCTGACATCATTCGTGCCGTGGATGAACCGATGGATGTCACCAACTGTGGCGGCATGGGCAACTGTGAAGACGATGGTCCCTGCATGACCCACGAGTTGTGGCTTTCCCTCAATCAGAAGATCAATGATTACCTGGTTTCCGTGAATCTGGCGGACTTGGTGAAGCAGCAGAAGGGCTCCGAGCATGCGCTGAGCGGCACCACTGTGCGCCCCCTGCGCCGCACCCGTAGCAACTCGATGACCTCGGCGGCTGCCTGATACAAGCGCTGCAAACGTCTAGCCATGTTCTCTCCCGTCTATTTCGACCACAACGCTACCACCCCGGTGGATGTGGCGGTGCTGGAGGCCATGCTGCCCTATCTGGGCCAGCGCTTTGGCAATGCCTCCAGCCGCCACGACTACGGGCGCACGGCGCGGCGGGCGGTGGACGAGGCGCGGCAGCGGGTGGCAATGGCCGTGGGCGCCCATCCGACAGAAGTGGTTTTTACCAGTGGCGGTTCCGAGGCGAATAACCTCTTCATGCGCGGCGCGGCCGAATGCCTCAAGCCCGGTGTGGTTGCCGTCAGTGCCGTCGAGCACCCCTGTGTGCGCGAGCCGGCCCATTGGCTGGCCAAGAAGCGCGGCTGGACCCGGCACGAAATTGCCGTTGATGGCGAAGGGCAGATTGACCGTGACGATTTTGAACGCGCCCTGGAAAAGAAGCCAAGCCTCTGGTCGGTGATGCTTGCCAACAATGAAACTGGAGTGCTGCAAGATGTTCCGCGCCTGGCCGAGGCAGCGCGCAGTCAGGCTCTCGGCGGTTGGTTCCACACCGATGCAGTGCAGGCCCTGGGCAAGGTCGAGGTGGATTTTCGCCGCCTTAGTGGAGCGGGGGTTCACGCCCTGAGCATTTCCGCCCACAAGATCGGCGGACCGAAGGGAGCGGGGGCGCTGGTGGTCGACAAGCGTGTCGAACTGGCGCCGCAGATTCTCGGCGGCGGTCACGAGCGCGGTCTGCGCTCGGGCACCGAGAACGTGCCGGCCATTGTCGGTTTCGGTCTTGCCTGTGAACTCGCCCATGTCCGTCGTGAGTCCCGGGGTCAGCATCTCACCGGTTTGCGCAAGCGCATCGAGAAGGGTTTGTACGATCTGGGCGCGACGCTGTTTGGCGCCGGCGCAGAACGTCTGCCCAATACGATTTATTTCGCCCTGTCGGAGATCGACGGCGAAACCCTGGTGGGCAAGCTGGATCGCGCCGGTTTCGCCTGTGCCAGTGGCGCCGCCTGTTCCAGCGCCAATCCGGAACCCTCCCATGTGCTGCTGGCGATGGGCGTGGAAGCGGGGCTGGCCCGTGGCGCGGTGCGCATCAGTCTGGGCCCCGACAATACCGAACAGCAGGTTGATGATTTTCTGGCCACCCTGCACCAGACCGTAAATGAATTGAAAGGCATGACGGCCCTGGCCTGAGGGCCGGCCGTCGATTACGAAACACCGGAGATTGCAAATTATGCTCAAGCTGCCCATCTACCTCGATTACTCGGCCACCACCCCGGTGGACCCGCGCGTTGCCCAGAAGATGATTCCCTACCTGACGGAACACTTCGGCAACCCGGCGTCCCGTTCCCATCCCTTTGGCTGGGAGGCGGAAAAAGCGGTGGAGGAAGCGCGCGAGCAGGTGGCGGCCTTAGTGAACGCCGATCCCAAGGAAATCATCTGGACTTCCGGCGCCACCGAGTCCAACAACCTTGCCATCAAGGGTGCAGCGCATTTCTACGCCGGCACCAAGGGCAAGCACATCATTACCGTCGCCACCGAGCACAAGGCTGTACTCGATACCTGCAAGGAGCTGGAGCGTGTCGGCTTCGAGGTCACCTATCTGGTGCCCCAGGAGAACGGCCTGATTACTCTCGACCAGTTCAAGGCCGCCCTGCGCAAGGACACCGTGCTGGCTTCCGTGATGGCGGTGAATAACGAGATCGGCGTCATCCAGCCGATCGCCGAACTGGGCGAAATCTGCCGCGCCGCCGGCGTCATCTTCCACGTCGATGCCGCCCAGGCTACCGGCAAGATGCCTATCGACCTGGCGAGCATGAAGGTGGATCTGATGTCCTTCTGCGCCCACAAGACCTATGGCCCCAAGGGCATCGGCGCTCTGTATGTGCGCCGCAAGCCGCGCATTCGGCTGGAAGCCCAGATGCACGGTGGCGGCCATGAGCGCGGCATGCGCTCCGGCACCCTGGCGACGCATCAGATCGTCGGCATGGGCGAATGCTTCCGACTCGCCCGCGAGGAAATGGGCATCGAGAACGAGCGCATCCGCATGCTGCGCGACAAGCTGCTCAAGGGCTTCATGGACATGGAGGAAGTGTTCGTGAACGGCGACCTGGAGCAACGGGTGCCCCACAACCTCAACATCAGCTTCGCCTATGTGGAGGGCGAGTCCCTCATCATGGCGATCAAGGACATTGCCGTTTCATCGGGTTCCGCCTGCACCTCGGCGAGCCTGGAACCCTCTTACGTTCTGCGCGCCCTGGGTCGTTCCGACGAACTGGCGCATAGCTCGATCCGCTTCACCCTCGGCCGCTTCACCACCGAGGAAGAAGTGGATTACACCATCAAGCTCCTGCACGACAAGATCGGCAAGCTGCGGGAACTGTCGCCCCTGTGGGAAATGTTCAAGGATGGCATTGACCTTAATACCGTGCAGTGGGCGGCACACTGATTCAAGGAGACTTTCATGTCATATAGCGAAAAGGTCATCGACCACTACGAAAACCCCCGCAACGTCGGTTCTTTCGACAAGGACGACGAGAGCATCGCCACGGGCATGGTCGGCGCGCCCGCCTGCGGCGATGTGATGAAGTTGCAGATCAAGGTCGGCAAGGACGGCATCATCGAAGACGCCAAGTTCAAGACCTATGGCTGCGGTTCGGCGATTGCCTCCAGCTCCCTCGTCACCGAGTGGGTCAAGGGCAAGACCCTCGACCAGGCCATGGAGATCAAGAACACCCAGATCGCCGAAGAGCTGGCCCTGCCGCCGGTGAAGATTCACTGTTCCATTCTCGCCGAGGACGCCATCAAGGCGGCCGTGGCGGACTACAAGAAAAAGCGCGGAGAATAATCATGGCCGTGACACTCAGCGAAGCAGCCGCCAAGCACGTTTCCAACTATCTGCAAAAACGCGGCAAGGGTATCGGCATTCGCCTCGGCGTCAAGACCTCCGGCTGTTCCGGCATGGCCTACAAGCTGGAGTTTGCCGACGCCGCCGAACCCGAGGACATTGTCTTCGAGAGCCATGGCCTCAAGGTGCTGGTGGACCCGCGCAGCCTGCCGTATCTGGAAGGAACCCAGCTCGACTTCACCCGCGAGGGCCTGAACGAAGGCTTCAAGTTTATCAATCCGAACGTCAAGGATCAGTGCGGCTGCGGCGAGTCGTTCACCGTTTGATCTTGACCGGACATAACCAATGACCAGCGTCGATAGCACTCTCGCCCAGGATCACTTCACCCTCTTCGGGCTGCCGCGATCCTTCGCCGTCGATGGCGAAGTGCTGGAGCGCATGTATCGGGAGATTCAGGCCCAGGTCCATCCGGACAAGCATGCCCACCTCTCGGATACCCAGCGTCGTCTTGCCATGCAGTGGGCGACGCGGGCCAATGAGGCGCATCAGGTGCTGAAGAATCCCCTCCAGCGCGCCCACTATCTGCTCGGCCTGCTGGGCTTCGATCCCCAGGTCGAGCGCAATACCGCCATGCCCATGGACTTCCTCATTGAGCAGATGGATTGGCGCGAAGCGGTGGAAAAGGCCAAGGGAGTGAGCGACGGCGAGGAACTGGAAAACCTGTATCGCAACCTGCGCCAGGACATGAAGGGCCAATACGAAGCCCTGGGTCTCGCCATCGACGATAGTCACGACTATGTGCGCGCCGCCGACCTGGTGCGGCAACTCATGTTCCAGGAAAAGCTGCTAACCGAAATCGAAGACGCCCTCGAAGCCATCGAGGCATAACAACAAAGAAAGTCCCCTGACATGGCTTTGCTGCAAATTGCCGAACCCGGCCAATCGGCCGCGCCCCACGAACATCGCCTTGCCGTCGGTATCGACCTGGGCACCACCAATTCCCTGGTGGCCACTGTGCGCAGCGGCATGGCCGCCGTGCTGGGCGACGAATTGGGTCGCCCCCTGCTGCCCTCAGTGGTGCGCTACCACCCGGAAGGCGGGGTGACGGTGGGCTTCGACGCCCTCAGCCAGCAGGCGGTGGACCCCCGGAACACCATCGTCTCGGTCAAGCGCTTCATGGGCCGGGGCCTCAAGGACATCGCTCATGTCGAGTCGATGCCCTATGCCTTCGTTGAAGGCGAGGGCATGGTCAAACTGCGCACCCACCAGGGCGTCAAGTCGCCGGTGGAAGTGTCGGCCGAAATTCTCCAGGCCCTGCGTGAACGCGCCGAGAACGCCCTCGGCGGGCAACTGACCGGCGTCGTGATTACCGTGCCGGCCTATTTTGACGATGCCCAGCGTCAGGCCACCAAGGATGCGGCGCGGCTGGCCGGCCTCAATGTCCTGCGTCTGCTTAACGAGCCGACGGCGGCGGCGATTGCCTACGGTCTCGACAACGGCGCCGAAGGCATCTACGCGGTCTATGACCTCGGCGGTGGCACCTTCGACATCTCGATTCTCAAGCTCTCCCAGGGCGTGTTTCAGGTGCTGTCCACCGGCGGTGATTCCGCCCTCGGCGGCGACGATTTCGATCAGCGCGTGTTCTGCTGGATCATCGAGCAGGCCAAGCTGACCCCCCTCTCGCCCCAGGATGCCCGCCTGCTGCTGACCAAGGCGCGGGAGGCCAAGGAAACCCTGACCTTCCACGGCGAAGCGCCGATCACCGTCAAGCTCGGCAGCGGCGAATACGTGGACCTCACCCTGACCACGGCGATCTTCGCCGAGATCACCAAGACCCTGGTGCAGAAGACCCTCGCCCCCACCCGCAAGGCCCTGCGCGACGCCGGCCTGACGCCGGAGGAAATCAAGGGCGTGGTGATGGTCGGCGGCTCCACGCGCCTGCCGCAGATTCAAAAAGCCGTCGGCGACTACTTCAGTCAGGAGCCTCTGAACAATCTCGATCCGGACAAGGTGGTGGCGCTGGGCGCCGCCATTCAGGCCAATCTGCTGGCCGGCAACCGGGCCGCAGGCGACGACTGGCTACTGCTCGACGTGATTCCTCTCAGCCTCGGCATCGAAACCATGGGCGGCATTGTCGAGAAGATCATTCCGCGCAACTCGACAATTCCCGTTGCCCGCGCCCAGGAATTCACAACCTTCAAGGACGGCCAGACCGCCATGTCGCTGCAAGTGGTGCAGGGCGAGCGCGAGCTGGTTTCCGATTGCCGCAGCCTGGCGCGTTTTGAGTTGCGCGGCATCCCGCCCATGGTGGCCGGCGCCGCCCGCATCCGCGTCACGTTCCAGGTGGACGCCGACGGCCTGCTTTCCGTGTCGGCGCGGGAGCAGACCACGGGCCACGAGGCCCACATTGAGGTCAAGCCTTCCTACGGTCTCAATGACGACGAAATCGCTGCCATGCTCAAGGACGGCTTCAATCATGCCGCCGACGATGCCTTCCGCCGCGCCCTGCGCGAGGCCCAGGTGGAGGCCCAGCGTTTGATCGAGGCCACCCAGTCGGCGCTCAAGGACGATGCCAATCTGCTGTCCATCCTGGAGCGGGGCCACGTGGACATGTGCGTCGCCAAGCTCCAGTCTGTGATGATGGGCGACGACCGCCGCGCCATCGACAATGCCATGGATGCCCTCAGCAAGGGCACCGCCGAATTCGCTGCCCGCCGCATGAACCAGAGTGTGCAGCGCGTCCTCGCTGGACGTAACGTGGAGCAGATGGACCTATGACCCAGATCGTTGTTCTTCCCCACTGGGAGTTGTGTCCCGATGGCGCCGTGATCGAGGCCGAGCCCGGCCAGTCGATCTGTGACGCCCTGCTCGACAATGGCATCGAGATCGAACATGCCTGCGAGAAGTCCTGCGCCTGCACCACCTGCCACGTCGTCATCCGTGAAGGCTTCAACAGCCTTGAAGAGGCCGAGGAACTGGAGGAAGATCTGCTCGACAAGGCCTGGGGCCTGGAGCCGAACTCTCGCCTTTCCTGTCAGGCCCTGGTTACCGAGACGCCGCTGATCGTCGAGATTCCTAAGTACACCATCAACATGGCGAAGGAGGGGGGAGGCAAGCACAAATGAAGTGGACCGACATCAACGATATCGCCATTGAACTTGTCACCGCCCATCCCGATCAGGATCCGACGCGGGTTAATTTTGTCGATCTGATGCGCTGGGTGGTTGCACTGCCCGGCTTCGACGACGATCCCAAGCATTGCGGCGAGAAGCTGCTCGAAGCCATTCAGCAAGCCTGGATCGACGAGGCAGACTGAGATGCGCCGCTGGCAGCCCGTGGTGCCTAACGTTCCGGCGCTTCTGGCGGTCCTGGCGTTATTGGCTGGCGTGGTTTCCAGCGCTGGCGCCGCCGACAAGCCGGTGGGACTCACCGCCGATCAGCCCTGGCTCGATGTCATGCACAACGGCCGCATCGTGCGTATCGAGCGCGAGCTCGACAACTTCAACACCATCGAGCCGGATTTTTCCCTGACCTCGCGGCCATGCCCCCCCTACTGCATCCAGCCCATGTACCTTGCGCCGGGCGTTGAAACCGTCGGCGAACTGGAGGTGCTGGAACTGCTGAAGCAGATGGGGCGTCGGGACGACGACATCCTGCTGATCGACTCGCGTGAAATCGAATGGCTGCAACGCTCGGGACAGATTCCCGGCTCGATTCATATTCCCTGGACCGCGCTGCACCCCAAACACGCCGATGGTGCGGCCATCGCCGAGATTCTCGAACTGCGCTTCGGCGCCATCCGCAACGGCCCTCTGTGGGACTTCAGCCACGCCAAAACCTTGGTGTTCTACTGCAACGGTATCTGGTGCGGCCAGTCGCCCACCAACATCAAGCAGCTTCTGGCCCTCGGCTACCCGGCCCAAAAGCTCAAGTGGTATCGCGGCGGCATGCAAGCCTGGAAGAGCCTGGGCCTTACCACGGTGCCCGTGAAATAGCTTGCTGATCGACACCCACTGCCATCTCGACGCCGCCGAATTCGATGCCGACCGGGACGCCGTTCATGCCCGCGCCCAGGCGGCGGGCGTCACGGACATTGTCATCCCCGCCATCGAGCGCGCCAACTTCGGCGCCGTCAGCTCGGTTTGTCGTGAATACACTGGTTGCCACCCCGCCTATGGCATTCACCCGATGTTCGTGGATCGCGCTCAGGAGGCCGACCTGGACGCCTTGCGACAAACCCTTGCCACACAACCTGCCGTTGCTGTGGGCGAGATCGGCCTCGACAACTTCGTCGCCGAGCGGGACGAAGCGCGCCAGGCCTTCTATTTCGCCGAGCAACTGAAAATCGCCCGCGACCTGAATCTCCCCGTGCTGCTCCATGTGCGCCGCGCCGTCGATGGGGTGCTGGCCCACCTGCGCCGCGTCCGCGTCTCCGGCGGCATCGCCCATGCCTTCAACGGCAGCCGCCAGCAGGCCGAGGAGTTCATCAAGCTCGGCTTCAAGCTCGGCTTCGGCGGCGCCATGACCTTTCCTCGTGCCGCCCGCATTCGTGATTTGGCCGCCACGTTGCCGCTGGAGTCGATCGTGCTTGAAACCGACGCCCCCGACATCGCCCCGGTCTGGCTCGACGGCGGCCGCAACGAGCCAGGCGAACTGCCGCGCATTGCCGCCGTGCTTGCCGAACTGCGGGGTCTGCCCGTGGCCGAGGTGTTGGCGGCGACAACGCAAAATGCCCGCGCCGTGATGCCCCGGCTGGCCGTCTGATGGTCGGTCTCGGCAATGGCCGCGCCCTGCTGGCGCTGGCAGTCCTGACCCTGATCTGGGGCTACACCTGGGTCGTCGCCAAGCAGGCGCTGGACTTCGCCGGCCCCTTCGCCATGGCGGCCTGGCGGGCCGTGGCCGGCACCGGGGTGCTGTTCATCGCCCTGGCCCTGATGCGCCGCCCTTTGGGCCTGGTCGCCCCCCTCAAGACGGCCATCGTCGGCCTGTTCCAGACCGGCGCCTTTATCGCCCTCTCTACCTGGGCCTTGGTGGACGTGGGCGCCGGCCGTACCGCCGTGCTGATCTTCACCATGCCGATCTGGACCCTGCTGCTGGCCTGGCTGATCCTCGGCGAACGCATACGCGGCGCCCAATGGTGGGCGGCGGCTAGCACCCTGACCGGCCTCGCCCTCATCATCCAGCCCTGGAATCTCCACGCCAGTCTTCAGGCCAAGATTCTCGCCATCCTCGCCGCCATAGCCTGGGCGCTTTCCATAATCCTGGTCAAGCGCTGGCGCAAGGCCCTGGCCGCCGACGTGCTCTCCCTCACCGCCTGGCAGATGGCCTTCGGCTCCGCCGTGCTGGTAGCCGTTGCCCTCGCCGTGCCCGAGAAGCCCACCCAATGGAGTCCCCATTTCATCGCACTGCTGGCCTGGATGTCCCTCGGCGCCACGGCCCTGGGCTGGCTGCTCTGGCTCCATGTGCTGGAACGTCTGCCAGCCTGGCAGGCCAGCCTTTCGGTACTTGGCATTCCCGTCGTCGCCATCCTCTCCTCGCGCCTGCAACTCGACGAGCGGGTGGGTAGCCTCGAAGCCGCCGGCATGCTGCTGATCGGGGCCGGCCTGGTGCTGATCTCCTTCCTCAATTGGCGCAGCCAGCGGCGGGTGACGGGTGCCTGACAAACCACTCAAGGGCGCATCCTGCCTGCGCTGCGCCCACTATTTCATCACCCACGACCCGCGCTATCCCTATGGCTGTCAGGCCATGGGACTCAAGAGCCAGCGGCGGCCGGAACTGGATGTGCTGTCAGCGACCGGGACAGCCTGCGTCATCTTCACGCCGAAAGCTGCAAAGAGGGGCGCGCGGTGAGCGTCGTTTGGTATGTGTATCTGATCGAATGTGCCGATGGTTCCCTCTACACCGGCATCAGCACTGACGTGGAGCGACGTTTTCAGGAACACCTCGCCGGCAAGGGCGCCCGTTACACCCGCTCCCACAAGCCGGTGCGACTGGTGGCCTCGCGTCCCGTCGGTTCCCGCTCCGAGGCCCTGAGCGCAGAGGCGGCGATCAAGCGATTGCCAAAGGAAAGAAAAATCGCGGCGCTGATTAATGGTGATGTGTGAGGGTGTCCCGAATTTTGTGTAAGCGGGGTCGGTGTTAAAGGTTGGTCGGCCTTCAAACTGGATAGTGAGTCGAGTGGGGGTGGCTTCGATGGCCGGATGATGGAAGGCCATGGTTCATCTGGACGTGAGCAGGCGCTCCGCCGACCGATTTCTTTCTCGAATCAGCGTGCGGTATCGAACCGATTGCGCAAACGTTTCGTGCCATGGTGGAAGCGTTAGTTGCAGCCACTCGTTGCTCAGAAGCATCCCAATGATCATGCCTATTCTTGCCGGCTTGGCTCTGGCGCGAAGCGCCGAACTCGATGCGCGAAAGCGGCCCATCCTGGCGCGGGTTTGCGAACTCGACGTCGCAACCTAGTCAAATTCGATTTACGTACCGAAGCGATCCGATCCACTGAACATTGGAGCGTCAGCATGAAATGGAATCCACGTTTGAATGACAAGTCGCTCGCGACGAGTTGTGCGGCCATTTTGTTGGCCTTTGCATCTGTTGTTGCCTGCGCCGGCACTGATGGCGACGCAATCGCACAAACTTCTGGCAACGTACCCTACGTTTCCGGAGGCGTCGGAGAGGAGTCGATCAACCGGCTCACCTCCCTCGCCGGCGATTTCAATTTGAAGCTGGTCTTCGCACTGAAGTCCGGCGCCTACCTGAGTGGCGTTCGGGTCGCCGTTGTCGACAGGACAGGCAAGACGCTTGTCGATGCCACCTCGGAAGGGCCTTGGTTCATGGTTAGGCTGCCGGTCGGCGACTACCAGATCAGCGCCGCATTAGCCGGTACGGTCTTAGCGCAGAAAGTCACCCTGGATGGAAAAAGGCTCACCACCATAGATTTCCGGTGGGACTCCGAGTAATGGCACACTGGGGTTCTGAGCCTGTTACAGTCGGCCAGTAGCCGGGCTTTTCCTTTATGACTATAACTTCCGCCGGCAGTTGTAAATAGCGGCGCCAAAAGGACAGACCAGGCGAAAAAGAACGCCGTGATCTTTCCCCGGTCATTACCTCGCTACAGAGGGGGAGCGATCAACATCCAGGCTACCCCGAAGCGATCGACGACCATGCCGAAGCTCGGGGAATAGAAAGTCTTGGTGAGCGGCATCTTCACCTGCCCGCCATCAACCAAGGCGACGAAGCGGCGCTCGGCCTCGATGCTGTCGGCCACGGTAAGCGAAAGCTGAATCCCCTGGAAGGTGGTCTGGTTCCCAGTGCAATCATCCGAGGCCATTATGATGCTGTCGCCGATGCGGAAGCTGGCGTGCATCACCTTGTCCTCCATGCCGGTCGGCGCCATGCCTGGCGACGGCAGTTCCGGACTGTCCCGGTAGCGCATCACCATGTCGATCTCGGCGCCAAGCGCCAGGCGATAGAACTCGATGGCTTCCTCACAGCGGCCATCGAAAAACAAATAGGGGTGGACGATCATGGCATCTCCTTGAGGTGGTTTGTTTCATGTGTCCGGCTGGAGCCGCCCGGACGCACGTCTGTTTCGGCGCGGGCAACCGACCATGGACGCGGCGTAAATCGTTTCTTGAGCAATGCAGGTTCGGTCCAGGCGCGAAAAGGCTTCTCGCGCGGCGCATCAATGATGCGGGTCAGTATCAAGTCCCGCTCCGTGCCGGACAACGGTTGCCGCGTTGCATCCATTGTTGCTGGCTCTTGAGCCGACGCCCGAATGACAAATTCGACCATGGGTTTATGTTGGGGTTCCGAGCAATCTGCGTTGTTCAGAACTCCGGACGGTACGCTGGGTAGCCGCTGTTCCAGCATCCATTTTGGGTACTTCAAGGGCGGCTTGACCCCAGTTCTAACCGGAACTACGTAGTCCGAATGCACCATCCCATGTATTTCTAAACCGCACCTTCCTTCGCTACATTGAAGACCAATGTAGGCTATTGCAGCTTCGAGGAGATACATCATGGAAGAGTTACTGTCCAGCGTTGACGGTTGCAGTGAACCCTATGACGATGCAACTGGCGATGACGACGATGGCGAGCTAGTCGTTGAGGTCGTTGAAAGACATCGGGCGCTACGTGCAGGGGAGGTTCTTCCGAGCATCCCCACGGTGTATCAGCAGTTGGTTACGGCGCTGCAAGCAAGTAAGCGGACTCACTCCTCCACGGAGTGACTACCGTCAGGTTACTCAAACGGTGGCAACCGTCTGTGCGTTCGCCCCCTCGGACCGAGCTTTTTCCCCGACGCGTCCGGTGCGATATGTGACGTGGCGCACATACTGCATGCTTATCGAGGAACAGGATGCGAAGCAGGGAAGCGGCTTTCTCCCGAATGGTCGGCCATCCTTGTGGCGGTGACGGGCCTCATTGCCGGCTTCCTCTTCAGCAACCGCCGCTGATTCACGCCAAGCGGCCATGGGGGCGGTATGGGCCAGCGGGAAGTCATGTCGAATTTATCGAAACCCGGCGATCCGGTTCCAGCCTCGACGCATCCATGGCTTGCTGTCAAGAAGGTCGCCGGTCGGCTGCAGGACTGGTTGGCGATCCAAACGACAGTCGTCAAGTTGACCATGCTGCTCATTGCTGTCCTGATCCCGGCCACGGGCTTCTACTCTTTCACACTCATCCAGAAGCAGGCCGCCGCGGCCGAGCAGGTCAAGGCGATGACTGTTGCCGGAATATCGGGCGAAGGAATGTGGACGCTCAACGACCAATTGCCGGTGGTGTTCGGCACCGGTTCGTTGTTGAGCTTTCTGGAAACGAACCCGGTCGACCGCGTTACCGTGGTCTACGAACCGCTGCTATGGAACGTATCCGAGCGCATCATCCTGATCGAATCCCAGGGCAAGCAGCATGCGTACTACCCCAGCGACATGGAGATCAAGATATTCTCCGAGCGCGCCGCCACAGCGCCGTGGGGCGCCAAGCTGGCCTTTATTCCGCGCGGCGAACTCAGTCCTACCAGCCTCGAATTGTTTGCGCGCCTGGACCAGCGTTTTGCCAACGCCCGTCCGTCGTCCGAGAAAGATGCCTGGAAAGCCGGCGCCAGCGGTGTGCTGTCGGTTGCGCTGACGCTCGGTGTGCTTGGCTTTTTGTACTTCCAACTCAAGGGCCAGCTTAAGTCCCTCAAGTTCATCGAGCCGGCACAGGTGCACGGCTCCATCGACGACTTGGTGGGCATGGATGACATCAAGGCCGAGGTGGCGCAGATCAAGGACCAATATCAGCGCCGCGCGGAATATGCCGAGTACGGCATCTTCAAGCCGTTCAACGTGATGTTCAGCGGCCCGGCGGGTACCGGCAAGACCAAGCTGGCCAGCTACCTGGCGAAGGAACTGCGGCTTCCTATCCTGTTCCATTCCGCAGTTGACCTGGAAACGGGCTTCGTGGCCGGCGGCTCGAACACGCTCGGCCGGATTGTGGCAATGGCCAAGCGGCGCAAGCACTGCATCGTCTTCCTGGATGAGGCGCAGGATCTCTTCATGAAGCGCGGAGGTCGCCGCAAGTTCGACGACGACACGGCGAACATGTTGCTTTCCGTGCTGGACGGTGTGCGCAGTCGGAACGAAGCCGAGATCATCTGGATCGTGGCCAGCAACTTCAACAGCGAAACCATGCAGATGGACGAGGCCATGCTGCGTCGCTTCCAGATGAAAGTGGACTTTCGCATGCCTAATCGTGCAGAGCGGCTGGCCATCATCAACCACTATCTTGGCCAACGTGCCGACAAGGTGCTGGCCGACCTCGACCTGCGCCATCTGGTGGAACTGACCGAGGGCCGCAGCCCGGCCGACCTGGAAACCATCGTCAATCAGGCCGGCATCTCGGCCGTGCAGGCGGGCGAGATGATCAACGCCGATACCCTGATGCAGGCCGCCGAGCGCGTTCTGGTGGGCAACGTCAATACCGACACGACCTCGGAACGCGAGCGCGACCGTCACATCATCGCCGTGCACGAATGGGGCCACTTCCTGGTGGATCTAGAGCACGAAAGGCGGCTGACCGACGGTAACTGGGAGCAGATCCTGGCCGACATGAAGACGATCAAGATTTCGCTCAAGGCCAATCCGCGCACTAACGCTTTGGGTTTCGTGTTCCACAAGCAAGGCGCCAACCTGCTCAAGACCAAGGGCGACATCGAACACGACGTACGTGTGCTGCTGGGCGGAATGGCCAACGAGGAACTATTCTTCGGCGAGGAAGGCACGACCAACGGGGCGCACAATGACATCACCCGCGTGACACAGCTGCTGTACCACGCCGTGGGTGAGATGGGTATGTACCGCAATACGCGCCTGAATTTCGGCGCCCTTGCCCGCGACAGCGGCAACAACCGCGAAGTCGATGAGGAAACGCGCAACATCATGGAAGCACAGAGCGAGCGCCTCTACCGCGAAACCAAGACTGTACTGGCCCGGCTCAAACCGCTGACTGAACACCTGGTCGGCAAGCTTCTGGAGGCCGGCGAGATGAGCCTGAGTGAGGCCCTGTTTGAGATCCGCAGATTCGAGGCGGCATGATAGCGCACGCTCTTACGCGGCCTTGGCCGCCGTCGCCACCGGGCTTGCCGTGATGCTGGCGGCGCTGCGATTGACGCCGCTGACCAGGGCCTTGATGGAGGCGGTGACGATGTTGCCGTCGATGCCGACGCCGTAACAGTCGCCGCCACCCTGAGCCGAGGCCAGTTCCATGAAGGCGCAGGCCTGGGCGTTACCGGCCTCGCCGCTGGCACCGATGGAGCGCTCCTCGTAGCTGCGTACCTGGACGCGAACGCCGATGCTCTGGAGCGCATGGACGGCGGCGTCGATGGGACCGTTGCCTGCGCCGGTGAGCAGATGGCGCTGGCCATCGACTTCCACGACGAGGCGGATGCCCTGGGCGCTGCCGTGCTCGAACAGGTGGTGCTCGACGTAGCTCACCGGGCTCGTGGTGTCGAGGTAGGTGGCGGCGAAGAGCTGCCAGATGTCGGCGGCGCTCATTTCGCCGCCGTGGGCGTCGGTGTGCTTCTGCACCTCGCCGGAGAACTCCACCTGCAAGCGGCGCGGCATCACCACGCCGTATTCGGTTTCCAGCAGATAGGAAACGCCGCCCTTGCCCGACTGGCTGTTGACGCGAATGATCGAGTCGTAGCTGCGGCCCACGTCGGCGGGGTCGATGGGGAGGTAGGGCACGTTCCACAGGGCGTCGGCTTTTTGGGCGGCGAATCCCTTCTTGATGGCGTCCTGGTGGGAGCCGGAGAAGGCCGTGAATACGAGGTCACCGACGTAGGGATGGCGTGGGTGAATGGGCAACTGGGTGCAGTGCTCGGTGGTGCGGGCGATGGCGTTGATGTCGGAGAAATCGAGGCTGCTGTCGACGCCCTGGGTCTGCATATTGAGGGCGAGGGTGACGATGTCAACGTTGCCGGTGCGCTCGCCGTTGCCGAACAAGCAGCCCTCGACCCGGTTGGCGCCGGCCATCAGGCCCAACTCGGCGGCCGCCACCGCCGTGCCACGGTCGTTGTGGGGGTGGAGGCTGATGATGATGCTGTCGCGGCGGGCCAGGTGGCGGTGCATCCACTCGATCTGGTCGGCATAGATGTTGGGCGTCGCCACCTCCACCGTGGCCGGCAGGTTGAGGATCACCTTGTTCTCTGGCGTCGCGCCCCAGGCGGCGGTGACCGCGTTGCAGACCTCCTTGGCGAAGTCGAGTTCGGTGGCGGTGAAGAGTTCGGGGCTGTACTGGAGCACGATTTCCGTTTCCGGCATCGCCGCCGCTTCGGCCTTGATGAGCTTCACGGCGTCCACTGCCATCGTTACCACCTCGGCTTTGCTGATGCCGAACACGTTGTCGCGGAAGCTCGGGCAGGTGGCGTTATAGATATGGACGATCGCCCGCCGTGCGCCCTTGAGGGATTCCATGGTGCGGCGGATCAAATGCTCCCGCGCCTGGGTCAGCACCTCGATAGTCACGTCGGCGGGAATGTGGCCGCCTTCGATGAGGCCGCGCACGAAGTCAAATTCGGTCTGGGAGGCGGAGGGGAAGGCTACTTCGATCTCCTTGAAGCCGATGGCGCAGAGCATCTTGAACATACGCATTTTGCGCTCGGCGTTCATGGGCTCGAACAGGGCCTGGTTGCCGTCGCGCAGGTCGGTGCTCATCCAGATCGGCGGCGTCGTGATGCTGCGGCCCGGCCACTGGCGCTCGGTCAGACCGATGGCGGGGAAGGGGCGGTATTTGGCGGCGGTGATGGCGGGTTGGGAGGGCATGGTGAAGCTCCTGGGGTAATGTTGTAGCGATGGAGGCATGTTAGCGAACTCGGCCCGGCATTTGATTGCGAAGTGTGCTTCGTGTTCTGTATCGGCGGCAAGAAAATTGCGCATAAAGCCAATGTTGTGTAATGTTGTTGCTGTGAACGTGATTTAGGGTGCCGGACCATGGAACTCGACCGCTACGACCGCCAGATTCTTCGTCTGCTGCAAGAGGATGGCCGCATCAGTAACCAGGACCTGGCCGATCGCATCGGCCTCTCGCCGTCGCCCTGCCTGCGCCGGGTGCGGGCTCTGGAAGAGGCGGGGCTGATCGCCGGCTACCGCGCCCTGGTGGACGCCAAAGCCCTGGGCCTGTCCCTGATGGCCCTGATTCACATCTCCATGGACCAGCACACGCCGGAACGCTTCGAGACCTTCGAGGCGCGGGTGGCGGAAATTCCCGAGGTCATGGAGTGCCTGCTGATTACCGGCCAGTCCGCCGATTACCAGCTCAAGGTGGTGGTAAAGGACATGGATGCCTATCAGGAACTGCTGCTCAACCGCCTGACCCGCATCCCCGGTGTTACCGGCGTTCATTCCAGCTTCGTGCTGCGCCGGGTGGTGGATAAAAGGGGATTGCCAATTGCGGGGAGCTAGGTAACGCTATATGTTGCGTTATCGCAATTGTTCGGCTAGAATGCGCAACTCTTTTGCAGGCGCGTAGCTCAGCTGGTTAGAGCACCACCTTGACATGGTGGGGGTCGTTGGTTCGAGTCCAATCGCGCCTACCAACATCCTCGGGGAAACTGCAATGCGAACTCGAACTTGCACTTTGATCGGTTGATCTGGTTCTGGCGAGTTCGTATTTCCCGAAAAAAGAAGTGCGGCTCAGACCGCACTTTTTTTTGATCTAAGGATGTTGAAAATGCCCGCAATTCGTTTGCCCGATGGTTCCGAGCGCCGTTTCGATCAGCCCGTTACGGTGGCTGAACTGGCCGCTTCTATTGGCGCTGGCTTGGCCAAGGCCGCCCTTGCCGGCAAGGTGGATGGCAAGCTGGTCGATACTTCCCATCTCATCGAGCAGGACGCCCAGGTTTCCATCGTCACCGACAAGGATGCGGATGGTCTCGAAATCATCCGCCATTCCACAGCTCACTTATTGGCCTATGCGGTCAAGGAGTTGTTCCCCGAAGCCCAGGTCACCATCGGCCCGGTGATCGACAACGGTTTCTACTACGACTTCGCGTTCAAGCGTCCTTTCACGCCGGAAGACCTCGAAGCCATCGAAAAACGCATGGCGGAGCTGGCGAAGACGGATTTCCCGGTTACACGGGAAGTCTGGCAGCGTGACAAAGCCGTCGAGTTCTTCAGGTCCATCGGCGAACACTACAAGGCCGAGTTGATTGCCGCGATTCCCGCCGACCAGGATGTTTCCCTGTATCGCGAAGGCGATTTTGTCGACTTGTGTCGCGGTCCCCATGTGCCGTCCATCGGCAAGCTCAAGGCCTTCAAGCTGATGAAGGTGGCCGGCGCCTACTGGCGTGGTGACTCGAAGAATGAAATGCTCCAGCGCATCTATGGCACCGCCTGGGCCAAGAAGGATGAGCTGGATGCCTACCTGCACATGCTGGAAGAGGCCGAGAAGCGCGACCACCGGAAACTCGGCCAACAATTGGATCTGTTCCACTTTCAGGAAGAGGCGCCGGGCTCCGTGTTCTGGCATCCCCATGGCTGGCGTCTGTTCCAGGATTTGATCTCCTACATGCGTGCCCGCCAGGAGGCGGCCGGTTATGTGGAAGTGAATACGCCAGACGTCATGGATCGTAGCCTCTGGGAGGTCTCGGGTCACTGGTTCAATTACCGGGATCACATGTTCACCACCCAGACTGAAGACGAGCGCATGTTCGCCCTCAAGCCCATGAACTGTCCTGGCGGCATGTTGCTCTTCAAGCAGGGTATCAAGAGCTATCGGGATCTTCCCTTGCGCATGGCGGAGTTCGGCAAGGTCCATCGCTATGAACCCTCTGGAGCGCTGCACGGTCTGCTGCGGGTGCGTCACTTCACCCAGGATGATGCTCACATCTTCTGCACCGAAGAGCAGATGGAGCAGGAGTGCAAGGATGTTGTGGCCCTGATTCTGGACATCTATAAGGATTTTGGCTTCACCGATGTGCGCATCAAGCTGTCTACCCGCCCAGAAAATCGTATCGGTTCGGACGAGGTCTGGGACAAGCTGGAAGCTTCGCTGGCCACGGCTTTGGAGCATATGGGCATGAAATACGAGCTGTTCCCAGGCGAGGGTGCTTTCTATGGCCCGAAGCTGGAGTTCGTCCTGCGCGATGCCATCGGCCGCGATTGGCAGTGCGGCACCCTTCAGGTGGATATGAGCCTGCCGGAGCGCTTTGACCTCAACTACGTGTCTGCCGACAATACCCACAAGCGGCCAGTGATGCTACACCGGGCGCTATTCGGTTCCTTGGAGCGTTTTACCGGCATCCTGATTGAGAACCATGCTGGCGCCTTGCCTTTGTGGCTCTCGCCGGTTCAGGTGGTGGTGTTGAATATCTCCGAATCCCAGATCGATTACGCCAACGATGTGGCAAAAATGCTTGCCGATGCCGGCCTTCGCGTCGAAACCGATTTGCGCGGAGAGAAAATTAACTATAAAATACGAGAACATAGTTTGTTGAAGCGGCCTTATCTCGTGGTGGTTGGCGATAAGGAAAAGGCCGCCGGGTTGGTCGCCGTTCGCGCCCGAGGCAATGAAGACCTCGGGCAGATGTCCCCCCAAGCTTTGATTGAACGCCTGCTGCGTGAAAAGCAGAACCGGGGCGCGGCGGCCTGATTTTTTGATTTTTAGGGAGTAATGCACCATCGCCCAGGATAAGACGCAGCGCGTCAATGAAGAGATTACTGCCCCCGAGATTCGTCTGGTCGGGGAGAACAGTGAGCAGCTAGGTATTGTTTCGGTACGTCAGGGTTTGGCATTGGCCGAAGAGGCGGGGCTGGATCTGGTGGAGATTGCTCCGCTGGCACAGCCGCCGGTTTGCCGGATCATGGATCTGGGCAAGTTCAAGTACCAGGAAGCCAAGCGGGCTCACGAAGCGAAGCTGAAGCAGAAGCAGGTTCAGGTCAAGGAAGTCAAGTTCCGTCCGGGTACCGACGAGAACGACTACCAGATCAAGCTGCGCAATGTGATCAAGTTTTTGGGCGAAGGCGACAAGGCAAAGATTACCCTGCGGTTCCGCGGGCGCGAAATGGCTCACCAGGAAATCGGCATGCGCGTTCTTGAGCGCATCAAGGCGGATCTGGAAGCCGTGGCCCAGGTGGAGCAGTTTCCGAAAATGGAAGGTCGCCAGTTGATTATGGTCCTGGCGCCAACCAAGAAGCAGGTGAAGGCTTAAGCAGCAAGGAATTTGCTGGTTCTCCGCGAGGAGGGCAGGCAAACAGAAGCGGTTGCGGGTTATCAAGTGCCTCCGAAGTGGGGGCTACCTGGCACCGTGTTAAAAAGGAGTTCGGCAATGCCGAAAATGAAGAGCAAGAGCGGCGCCGCGAAGCGGTTTAAAGTCCGCGCGAGCGGCAGCATCAAGCGCTCCCAGGCGTTCAAGCGCCACATCCTCACCAAGAAAACCACCAAGAGCAAGCGTCAGCTGCGCGGTATGGAGGCGGTTCACGCTTCCGACACCAAGCAGGTTCGCGCCATGCTGCCCTACGCCTAAGGAGAGCCGACCATGCCAAGAGTTAAACGTGGTGTAACGGCGCGGGCGCGCCACAAGAAGGTCCTAGACAAAGCCAAGGGTTACCGCGGCCGTCGTTCCAAGGTCTATCGCATCGCCAAAGAAGCGGTGATGAAGGCTGGTCAATACCAGTATCGTGACCGTCGTCAACGCAAGCGTCAGTTCCGCGCCCTCTGGATTGCCCGTATCAACGCGGCAGCCCGTGAATTGGGCATGAAGTACAGCACTCTGATGAACGGCCTCAAGAAGGCGTCCATCGAAGTGGACCGCAAGGTTCTGGCCGATCTGGCTGTGTTTGACAAGCCCGCCTTCGCGGCGATTGCCAACCAGGCCAAGGCTCAGCTCAGCGCATAAGACGCATCGCTTCGTGTAAGAGGAGGCCAGCAGCACCGGGCCTCCTTTTTCACTTTCATGACGCCCATGGACAATCTCGAACAAATCGTTTCCCAGGCTTTGAGCGACTTTGCTGCTGTCAGCGAGCCGGCCAAGCTGGAAGAAGCCAAGGCCCGTTATCTGGGCAAGGAAGGCTCGCTCACGGCACTGCTCAAAGGATTGGGCAAGTTGGCCGCCGAAGAGCGCAAGAGCGCCGGCGCTGCCATCAACGTGGCCAAGGAGAAGGTCGAGTCGGCCCTCCAGGCCCGTCGCGAGGCTTTGCGTGAAGCTGCGCTGGAAAGCCAGTTGGCCGCAGAGGCTCTCGATGTCACCCTGCCGGGCCGGGGCGTTGGACGAGGCGGCCTGCATCCCGTGGTGCGCAGTCTGGAACGCATTGAACAACTGTTCCGCTCCATCGGCTTTGAAGTTGCCGATGGCCCCGAAATCGAAACCGACTGGCACAACTTCACGGCGCTCAACACGCCGGAGAAGCATCCAGCCCGCTCGATGCACGATACGTTCTACTTGCTTGGCGACGATGGCAAGCCGCGTGAGGACGTGCTGCTGCGCACCCATACCAGCCCGGTTCAGGTGCGCTCCATGCTGGCCCATGTCGAGCGCTACAAGCATCTCGATACCATGCCGAAACTGCGGGTGATCTGCCCCGGTCGCGTCTATCGTGTTGACTCTGATGCCACCCACTCTCCCATGTTTCATCAGGTAGAAGGCCTGTGGATCGGCGAGGACGTGAGCTTCGCCGACCTCAAGGGCGTGGTGGCGGATTTTTTGCGCCGCTTCTTTGAATCCGACGATCTCAAAGTGCGCTTCCGTCCCTCCTTCTTCCCCTTCACCGAGCCCTCGGCGGAGATCGACGTCGCCTTCATGAGCGGTCCCCTTGAAGGGCGCTGGCTGGAGATCGCCGGCTGCGGCATGGTGCATCCCAATGTGCTGCGCTTCGGCGGTTTCGACGCCGAGAAATACACCGGCTTTGCCTTCGGCATGGGGCCGGATCGTCTCACCATGTTGCGTTATGGCATCAACGACCTGCGCCTGTTCTTCGACGGCGACCTGCGTTTCCTTTCCCAGTTCAAGTAACCGCCATGCAGTTCTCCGAATCCTGGCTGCGCAGCCTGTGTAACCCCGCCCTCTCCACCGAGGAACTCTGCCATCTGCTGACCATGGCGGGCCTCGAAGTGGAGGAGATTGAGCCCGTTGCTCCGGCTTTCGAGAGTGTTGTCGTGGCCGAAGTGTTGAGCACCGAAAAGCATCCTGATGCCGACAAGCTCAAGCTCTGTCGCGTCAATGTCGGTGCCGCCGAGCCCTTGCAGATTGTCTGTGGCGCGCCGAATGTGGCGCCCGGCATGAGAGTGCCCTGTGCCCTGGTGGGTGCGTCACTGCCAGGCATCGAGATCAAGAAGGCCAAAGTACGCGGCATCGAGAGTTTTGGCATGCTCTGCTCGGCCCGTGAATTGGGCCTTTCGGAAGATCACGGCGGTCTTCTGGCGCTGCCTGCGGATGCTCCTGTTGGCGCGAATATTCGCGGCTACCTGCAACTCGATGACAAGCTCATCACCCTCAAGCTCACGCCGAACCGGGCCGACTGTCTGTCCCTGACCGGCATCGCCCGCGAGGTTTCTGCCCTGACGGGAACGCCGCTGACCTTGCCGGCGATTGCCCCCGTGCCGGCAGTGCATCAGGAAACCCGTCAGGTGGTGCTTGACGCTGCCGATGCCTGCCCACGCTATTGCGGTCGTATCGTTCGTGGCGTCAACGCCAAGGCGCCGACGCCGGACTGGATGAAGCAGCGTATCGAGCGTTGCGGCATCCGCTCCATCTCCGCTCTGGTGGATATCACCAACTACGTCATGCTCGAACTCGGGCAGCCCCTCCACGCCTTTGACGACGCCGAGCTCCATGGGGCCATTCACGTGCGTCTGCCCAATAGCGGCGAGCAACTGCTGCTGCTCAACGAGCAGACTGTGACCCCGAGTGCCGATACGGCCCTTATCGCCGACGAAGCCCGGGCACTGGCCATGGCAGGCATCATGGGCGGTGAGCATTCCGGCATTTCCGATACCACCGCCGATCTGTTTCTGGAGAGCGCATTCTTTACTCCGGAGGCGATAGCCGGCAAGGCGCGGGCGCTTGGTTTCTCGTCCGATGCCTCCTACCGTTACGAACGCGGCGTGGATTTTGCGCTTCAGCGCAACGCCATCGAGCGCGCCACGCAGCTGATAATCGACATCTGCGGCGGTCGCCCCGGTCCCGTGGTGGAAGCGCTAGCCGAAGCGCAGTTGCCGCAACGTACTCCGGTGACCCTGCGTACTGCGCGAGCCACCAAGGTGTTGGGTATTACCTTCACCGCCGCTGAAATCGAAGGGCTTTTGACCCGGCTCGGCTTCCCGTTTGAATGCAAGGGACAGGGCGCAGAGTCGAGCTTTGTTGTGACGCCGCCTTCCTACCGCTTCGATATCGCGATTGAAGAGGACTTGATCGAAGAACTGGCCCGCCTCCACGGCTACGACAACATTCCTGCACCGGCCCCCAAGGCCCGCCTCGCCATGCTGCCCCTGCCGGAGAATCGGCGCGGTGCCATGCAATTGCGCCACTTGATGGCCGAGCGGGATTTCCACGAGGTGGTGAATTTCAGTTTTGTCGAGCGTACTTGGGAAGAGGACTTTTGTGCCAACGCCGCGCTGATTACCTTGGCCAATCCCATTGCCAGCCAGATGGCGGTGATGCGCTCTAGCCTGATCTCGGGACTCGTTGCCAATCTGGCCTTCAATCGCAAGCGTCAGGCGGAGCGGATTCGCGTATTTGAAATAGGCCGCTGTTTCATTGCTGACCATCAGACTCAGCCTGTTCCTGGCTTCAAACAGCCCCTACGTCTTGCCGCCCTTGCTGCGGGTCCGGTTGCTCCCGAGCAATGGGGTATCAGCACACGAGCCGTCGATTTCTTCGACTTGAAGGCCGATGTGGAGGCACTATTTTTGCCGCGTCAGTTGCGCTTTGAGAAAGCCACCCACGCAGCGCTACATCCGGGACGTTCAGCAACTATCAGCCTTGATGGGAAAGTCATTGGCGTCCTGGGCGAACTCCATCCGCGCTGGGTACAGAAATACGAACTGGGTGTGGCGCCGGTGGTATTCGAGATTGAACTCGATGCCTTATCGACTCAGCCCATGCCTGCCTACGCGGATGTGGCGAAAGTGCCGGCGGTGGTGCGCGACATAGCTCTGCTGGTAGGTAATTCGGTTCCCGTTCAAGCGCTGATTGACACGATGCGCGAGGCAGCGCCCAGCATCGTTCGAGGCCTCGAATTATTCGACCTGTATCAAGGTAAAGGGCTTGTTGAAGGACAAAAAAGCCTTGCATTTCGTATAGTTATGCAAGATACTGCACGAACCCTCGAGGATGTGGAAGTTGAGGCGGTCGTACAAAACGTGGTTGCCGCTGCCCGCGCCAAATATGGCGCTGAACTTCGGGGTTAATTGAATGAGCACGGTGTCGCAGGGAGTTGTAGGGGAGTTTTCATGACGTTGACCAAGGCAGAACTGGCCGATCTGTTGTTTGAAAAAGTGGGTCTCAACAAGCGCGAAGCCAAAGATATGGTGGAGGGCTTTTTCGAGGAAATCCGCAACTCCCTTGAGAGTGGAGATAGCGTCAAACTTTCTGGCTTCGGCAACTTCCAGTTGCGCGACAAGCCTCAGCGTCCTGGACGTAATCCCAAGACCGGTGAGGAAATCCCGATTACCGCCCGTCGCGTCGTGACTTTCCACGCCAGCCAGAAACTCAAGCTGGCGGTTGAGGAACTCAAGCATGTCAACGTCGCCGAGTAGGGACGAACTCCCTCCGATTCCCGCCAAGCGTTACTTCACGATTGGTGAAGTCAGTGAGTTGTGCGGCGTGAAGCCCCATGTGCTGCGTTATTGGGAGCAGGAGTTCACCCAATTGCGCCCGGTCAAGCGGCGAGGCAATCGTCGCTACTATCAGCACCACGAGGTGCTGCTGGTGCGCCGTATTCGCGAATTACTTTATCAAGAAGGCTTTACCATCAGCGGTGCGCGTAACCGTCTTGATGAAGTTTCTCCTTCCAAGAGTGATGGACGCCACGAGACCATCCACGTGATCGAGCCGGCCCCGGCCGCTGCTGATGTGTCCTCGGGAATGCTGGCCTTTCGCGCTGAATTGGCAGAAATCATTCAACTTCTGCACGTTTAACGTGTCGTTTTTTCATCGGGTCTGTTATAATTTTCCGAGTCGGGGCGTAGCGCAGCCTGGTAGCGCACTTGCATGGGGTGCAAGGGGTCGCGAGTTCGAATCCCGCCGCCCCGACCAATGAATACGAGGCCGTTAGTGATGGTAATCACTAACGGCTTTTTCATTTTCTAGCTAGGGGACGAAGTTAGCGGGCGTTAGGACGTCAGGGTACTCCATTGAATGACGGGTTGTTAATCCGCACTTAGAGTGGCCTAATCTATACATCGTCAACTATATTCTGAATCGCGGGCATACCCATGATCCTAGTTACCGGTGGTGCGGGCTTCATCGGCTCTAATTTCGTTCTGGACTGGCTGCGCGGCAGCGATGAGCCGGTGGTTAATCTCGATCTGCTGACTTACGCCGGCAATCTGGAAAACCTCGCTTCGTTGGCCGGGGATCCACGGCATGTGTTCGTGCGGGCTGGCATCGGTGACTTCGATCAGGTTGTCGGCCTGCTGGCTGAGCATAAGCCCCGGGCGGTGGTGAATTTCGCCGCCGAATCCCATGTGGATCGCTCGATCCACGGGCCGGAGGATTTCATTCAGACCAATATTGTCGGCACCTTCCGCTTGCTGGAGGCGGTGCGGGGATATTGGGGCGGTCTGGCGGAGGGCGAGAAGGCGGCGTTCCGCTTCCTGCATGTGTCCACCGACGAGGTCTATGGTTCCCTGGGGCCGGATGACGCACCGTTCCGGGAAGACAACCGCTACGAGCCCAACAGCCCCTATTCGGCCTCCAAGGCGGCGTCGGACCACCTGGTGCGGGCCTACCACCACACCTACGGACTGCCGGTGCTGACCACCAACTGTTCCAACAACTATGGTCCTTACCATTTTCCGGAGAAGTTGATTCCCCTGGTGATCGCCAACGCCCTGGCGGGCAAGCCGCTGCCGATCTATGGCGACGGCCAGCAGATTCGTGACTGGCTTTATGTGACCGACCATTGCAGCGCGATCCGGCGGGTGCTGGAGGCGGGGCGGCTGGGGGAGGCCTACAACATCGGTGGCTGGAACGAGAAGCCGAACCTGGAGGTGGTGCATACCCTGTGCCGGATTCTCGATGATCTGCGGCCGCGCGGTGATGGTCAGCCTTACGCCAGTCAGATTACCTATGTGAAAGATCGGCCGGGCCATGACCGACGCTATGCCATCGACGCTTCCAAGATCGAGCGGGAACTGGGTTGGCGGCCGGCGGAAACCTTCGAGACGGGCATTCGCAAGACGGTGCAGTGGTATCTGGAGCATCCGGATTGGGTGGCCAATGTGATGAGCGGGACCTATCGGGAGTGGGAAGAGAAGAACTACGGAGCCCGGGCGTGAAGATTCTTCTGCTGGGAAAGAATGGCCAGGTAGGCTGGGAGTTGCAGCGGGCGTTGGCGCCCCTGGGGGAACTGGTGGCCTGGGACCGGACCCTGGCCGATTTGGCTGATCCGCTGGCTCTGGCGGCGCGGGTCGAGGAGATCAAGCCGCAGATCATCGTCAACGCGGCTGCCTACACGGCCGTGGATAAGGCCGAGAGCGAAGCCGAGACGGCCTTCGCCGTAAATGCTTCGTCGCCGGCGCGGCTGGCCGAAGAGGCGGCCAGGCTCGGGGCCTGGCTGGTGCATTACTCGACGGACTACGTTTTTGATGGCAGCCGGACCGGGGCCTATCGGGAGGCGGATGGCGCCAACCCGCTCTCGGTCTATGGCCGCAGCAAGTGGCAGGGGGAGGAGGGCATCCGTGCCGCCGGCTGCCGGCATTTGATCTTCCGCACCAGTTGGGTGTTTGGCGCCCGGGGCGGCAACTTCCTCAAGACCATGCTGCGCCTTGCAGCTGAGCGGGAACAGTTGCGCGTGGTGGCCGACCAGATGGGCGCGCCGACCGGGGCGGAGTTGCTTGCAGACGTAACGGCCCATTGCCTGCGCGATGCACTGCATCCGGGTGGAGAGGAGCTTTCGGGCACCTATCACCTGACTGCCAATGGCGCAGTTTCGTGGCATGGCTACGCACGGTACGTGGTGGAACGGGCTTGGGCGGCGGGGCTGCTGCTGCGCTGCCGGCCCGAGGACATTGTGCCGATTTCAACGGCGGAGTATCCGCTGCCGGCGCCGCGCCCGGCCAACAGCTGCCTCGACACGAGCCGCCTTCAGGAGCGCTTTGGGCTGGCGCTGCCCGACTGGCGCATGGGCGTGGATCGTGTGCTGGACGAAATTCTTCTCTGATTTTTTCGGTAACTCATCATGATTTCTCGCAAGGGCATCATCCTCGCCGGCGGTTCCGGCACCCGGCTTTATCCGGCAACCGTGGCGGTTTCCAAGCAGTTGCTGCCGATCTACGACAAGCCGATGATCTACTATCCCCTCAGCACCCTGATGCTGGCGGGGATACGGGAGATTCTGATTATCTCCACCCCTCAGGACACGCCGCGCTTCGAGCAGCTGCTGGGTGACGGCAGCCAGTGGGGCCTGAGTCTCTCTTATGCGGTGCAGCCCTCGCCTGACGGGCTGGCCCAGGCCTTCATCATCGGCCGGGAGTTTGTTGGCGATGGGCCGTCGGCGCTGGTGCTGGGGGACAACATTTTTTACGGCCACGAATTTGCTGATGACCTGGTGGAGGCGACCCGCCAGAGTTTTGGTGCTACGGTTTTTGCCTATCCGGTGCATGATCCGGAACGCTATGGAGTGGTGGAGTTCGATGCTCAGGGGTGCGCGGTGAGCCTGGAAGAGAAGCCGCGCCAGCCCAAGTCGCGCTACGCCGTGACGGGGCTGTATTTCTACGACAACCGGGTGCTGGAGATTGCTGCCAACCTGAAGCCTTCGCCCCGGGGTGAGTTGGAGATCACGGATGTGAACCGGGCGTATCTGGAGGCCGGCGACCTTCAGGTGAAGGTGATGGGGCGGGGCCATGCCTGGCTCGATACGGGTACTCATGAATCCCTGCTTGATGCTTCCCAGTTCATCGCCACCGTGGAACGGCGTCAGGGGCTGAAGATATCGTGTCCGGAAGAAATTGCCTGGCGCAAGGGCTGGATCGACGATGCTCAGGTCCAGCGCCTGGCGGTGCCTCTGGCGAAGAACGAATACGGGGCTTACCTGCTAAAAATGCTGACGGAACGGGTGTATTGAGATGGAGGCGATTGAAACTTCTCTTCCCGGTGTTCTGATTCTGGAGCCGAAGGTGTTCGGCGACAGTCGCGGTTTCTTTTACGAAAGCTACAACCGGCGGGAGTTCGGGCGGCTTACCGGGCTGGATGTGGATTTCGTGCAGGACAATCATTCCCGTTCGTCCCGGGGTGTTCTGCGTGGGCTCCATTACCAGATTCAGCGCCCGCAAGGCAAGCTGGTTCGGGTTATCGAGGGCAGTGTGTTTGACGTGGCGGTTGACTTGCGGCGCTCGTCGCCGAATTTCGGAAAATGGGAAGGAGTTGAACTGAGCGCGGAGAACCGTCGCATGCTATGGGTTCCTCCCGGTTTCGGTCATGGCTTCGTGGTGACCAGCGAGCATGCCCAGTTTCTCTACAAGACCACGGACTATTGGGCACCGGAGCACGAGCGCTGCATCCGCTGGGATGACGAAACCCTTGCCATTCCCTGGCCCCTGGCTGCTCCTCCCGCCTTATCGGCGAAAGATGCTGCCGGTCAGTCATTCGCGAGGGCCGAGGTTTACGGCTGACTTCGGGCGACTGGGCCAGATATAGTGCGGCAACCCGAACAGCTCTTGCGCCGAAATGAAGAGAAGACTATTCTTTTTATATAGATAGCAGCTTGGACCCTTCTCATGGCTATCACCTCATCCGTATCTGGTACCCAATCCATCGTCCAGTCTGGCTTGCAGCAACTCAAGCTACAGCAGGCGAGGCGGAGTGCTGAACAGGCTGAGCAGACGGCACAGGCCCTACAGACTCAGGCGAACGATGCCCAGCGCCGGGCTGCGCGGGAGGAGGAGCAGGCTCGTTCTCTGTCGGTGCAGGCGGATCAGGCTCAGGGCAATGCGGGTCGAGCGCGGCAGGGGTTGGCGCTTATTCAGACTGCGAACGAGTCATTGACCCAGGTCGGCAATGTGGTTGACCAAGTCATCAAGAAGCAGCAGAGTGTGCAGACAAGCACTCAGTCAGTGCTGGAATCGAAACCCGTGGTAAATACTCAGGGGCAAGTGACGGGCACGGTCATCAATACCACTGCCTAAGTCCTAAATGCCCGAAAGGAAGTTGTGATGAACGCTAATGCCGTAAGTTCCTCGTCCAACGTTGCGCAGCAGCTCCAGCAGCCGCGTCAACAAGATCAAGCCAGCAAGACCGAGGCCGCCAAAGCGGCGGAAGAGGCTGCCAAGGCTCGCCAGGCACAGCAGCAACAACAAGCGAAGCCGAAGGAGACGGAGCAGCCCAAGCCGGTGGTCAATACCCAAGGCCAGGTTACCGGCCGGGTCGTCAATATCACTGCCTGAGTTGGTTGCTTAAGAATTAGTCACCGTCGTCCGGGGGGTGTTCCGGCGTGGCTTGCGGGTGGCTGTCCACAGAGTTATACACAATTTCGGTGGATATCCTTCGGGAGCTTGAGTATCGTGTCTCTTCGGCTCTAATGGTTCGTAATATCAACGCCTTGGTTTAGGGAACCAACCCTCATTGCGCTCGGGAAGTTGGGCTGGCTTCCCCGTGGGCTGGGAGCGAATCTCCCTGAGAAGCGGTTTGCCGGCGGGCGGGGGATGCAATACAATCGTGGGCGGAGAGCCGGGGCATGAAGCCTGCGGTTTTTTCTCATCAGTCCCCCGATTCTTCCAATAGCCAACGCCCATTTATCCGCCGCATGCGCATCCTGCTTAGCAACGACGACGGATACTTCGCCCCTGGCATCGAGGCTCTGGCCAAGGCCTTGGCTGATCTCGCCGAGGTGGTTGTTGTGGCGCCGGAGCAGGATCGCAGCGGCGCCAGTAATTCCCTGACCCTGGATCGTCCCCTGTTCTTGCGCCAGGCGCGCAACGGCTACCATTTCGTCAATGGCACCCCTACCGATTGTGTGCACCTGGCCCTGACCGGCCTTCTGGATCAACAACAACCGGACATGGTCATCTCGGGCATCAACCTGGGGGCCAACATGGGCGACGACACCCTGTATTCCGGCACCGTGGCGGCAGCCACCGAGGGTTATCTGTTCGGCGTTCCCTCCATTGCCATTTCCCTGGCCAGCAAGCGCGGCGCTCATTTTGATACCGCCGCCCAGGTGGCGCGCGATCTGGTGCTGCGCTTCCAGCGCGGTGCCTATCCGGAACCGGTGCTGCTGAACGTGAATGTGCCGGATATCCCGTATAGCGAACTACTTGGGCGTCAGGTCACCCGTCTTGGCAAGCGCCACAAGGCGGAGGGCGTGGTCAAGCAGCTCACGCCGCGCCATGAGACCGTGTATTGGGTCGGCGCCGCCGGGGCCGCCGCTGATGCTGGCGAAGGCACCGACTTCCACGCCGTCGATCAGGGCTGGGTTTCCGTGACGCCGCTACAAATTGATCTGACCCACGCCGCCCAGATCGGTCCCGTGGCCCGCTGGCTGGAGCGCTGATGAGTTCCTACGCCTCCCTCAACGGCATCGGCATGACCTCCCAGCGCACCCGCGCGCGCATGATCGAGCGCCTGCGCGAGCAGGGCATCCGTGATACCCGTGTGCTGACCGCCCTGGCCACCGTGCCGCGCCACATCTTCGTCAGCGAAGCCCTGGCCCATCGGGCCTACGAGGATACTGCCCTGCCCCTGATTCTCGGCCAGACCATTTCCCAGCCTTTTGTCGTCGCGCGCATGATCGAGTTGCTCCATGCCGGCCGCGACAGCCTGGGCAAGACCCTGGAAATCGGCGCCGGCTGTGGCTATCAGGCGGCCGTGCTGGGAGTAATGAGCAAGCAGGTGTTCGCCGTCGAGCGTATCGCACCGCTGCTGGCCCAGGCGCGGGACAACCTGCGCGAAATCGGCCTCACCCATGTGCGCCTGAAACACGCTGATGGCATGAAAGGCATGCCGGAGAACGCGCCCTTTGATACCATTATCGTTGCCGCTGCCGCCGGTCATGTGCCGCAAGCCCTGCTCGATCAACTGGCGCCCGGTGGTCGTCTGATTCTGCCCCTGGGGAGTGCGGATCAGGCGTTGTGCCTGATTGAACGCACGGCCAAGGGATTTGTCGAAACACGCCTTGATCCGGTGCGCTTTGTGCCCCTGTTGCCCGGAGTGGAATGACATCCATGTCTAGTCTGAAAACCGGCTTTCCCGTTTTGCTCGGTGCGCTGATCGCCCTTCTGGCCGGTTGCGCCAGCCACGCGCCAGCGCCGGTGGAACAGCGCGACAGCGGCAGTCCCGTCACCAGCGGCAAGTTGGTGGTGGCGACCGTGGCCGGGGTCGGCGAGGTGCGTCCAGGCTTCTACATGGTCAAGAAGGGCGACACGCTCTACAGCATCTCCCTCGACCAAGGCCAGAATTACCGCGACATCGCCGCCTGGAACAACCTCGACGACCCGAACAAGATCCAGGTCGGCCAGCAACTGCGCGTCAGTCCGCCTGAAGGCGCGACCCCGGTGGCAGTGACCAAACCGATCGCCGGTCCGGCGCCGGTGGAAGCACGTTCTCTCGGCGCACCGTCCGCCAATACTGACGCTCTGAAGAAAGAACCCAAGGGCGGCAAGCAGCCCTATTCCGAGCAGGCCTGGGCCCAGGCCCAGAAGCCCGAATCGGCCCCCGCGCCGGTGGCGGAGAAACCCGCCGAAAAGCCCGCCGACAAGCCGGCGCCTGTTGCCGTTGCCCCCGTTGCCGTGGGCGACGATGCCGTCGATTGGACCTGGCCGGCTACCGGCAAGGTGTCCGCAGGATTCGTCGAGGGCAGCAACAAGGGCGTGGATATTCCGGGCAAGGCGGGCGACCCGGTGCATGCCGCCGCCGCCGGCAAGGTCACCCTGGTCAGCAATGCCTTGCGCGGCTACGGCAACCTGGTGGTGATCAAGCACAACACCTCCTACCTCTCGGTGTACGCCCACAACAGCAAGATAGTGGTCAAGGAAGGCCAGAGCGTGACCAAGGGGCAGAAGATTGCCGAGGTCGGCAGCAGCGATACCGATGCGCCCAAGCTGCATTTCGAGATCCGGCGTCAGGGCAAGCCGGTTGACCCTGCCAAGTACCTGCCGGCCCGCTGATGGCTAAGTCTGCCTTCCCTGCCGAGGAGGGTGGCATGGCCGCCGAGGCCGAGGTCGAGGACTTCGCCGCCGAAGGGCCGGACTCCGCTACCGGCGCTGATGGCGTGGTCGAAGTGGCCGAAGTGGTCGAGGCGGCGGAAGAAGAATTCCTCGACGACATTACCCAGCTTTACCTGAATGAAATCGGCGCCAGTCCGCTGCTGACTGCCGCCGAGGAAGTCGACCTTGCCCGCCGGGCGCTAAAAGGTGATTTCGCCGCCCGCCAGCGCATGATCGAATCCAATCTGCGCCTGGTGGTGAGCATCGCCAAGCACTACGTCAATCGCGGTGTTCCCCTCGATGACCTGATCGAGGAAGGCAACCTGGGCCTGATTCACGCCCTGGAGAAATTCGACCCGGAGCGCGGTTTCCGCTTCTCAACCTACGCCACCTGGTGGATACGCCAGAACATCGAGCGCTCGGTGATGAATCAGGCTCGTACCATTCGTCTGCCGGTGCATGTGGTGAAGGAACTCAACCTGATTTTGCGCACCCTGCGCCAGCTCGAAACGGGGGCCGGGCGCCCCGGCGCCGGCTCGGCGGAAGAAGTGGCGCAACTGATCGGCAAACCCGTGGCCGAAGTGCGCGCCATTCTGCTTGCCTCGGAGCGCACGGCGTCTCTCGATGCGCCCCTCGACATCGATCCTGACCTCACCGTGGCCGACGCCATCGCCGCCGAGACCGATGGCGAACCGGACAGTCAGGCGGTGAACAAGGAAATCGAAATTCACGTCGCCGAGTGGGTCGGGCAACTCTCCGAGCGCCAGCGTCAGGTGATCGAGCGCCGCTACGGTCTCAACGGCTTTGATGCCTGCACCCTGGAAGAACTCGCCACCGATCTGGGCCTGACCCGCGAACGGGTGCGCCAGATCCAGCTCGATGCCCTCAAAAACCTGCGCAAGCGGCTGTCGCGGGATCGTATCGCCAAGAACGACGTGCTTTGAAATAGGCACACACGGCGGGCCGCCAGGCTCCGCCGTGCGTCGTTTACCTTAATCGAGGACGTGAGACACTAGGCCGTCGGCCAGCTTGGGCTCGAACCAGGTGGACTTGGGCGGCATCACCTGATTGTTGTCGGCCACCGCCATCAGGTCTTCCATTTGGGTCGGATGCAGGGCGAAGGCCGCCGCCATCTCTCCGCTATTCACGCGCTTTTCCAGTTCCGCCAGGCCGCGAATGCCGCCGACGAAGTCGATGCGCTTGTCGCGGCGCAGATCGGTGATGCCGAGTATCGGGCCGAGCAGGTGGTCGGAAAGCAGGCTGACATCGAGGCGCGCCACCGGGTCGGTGGGGATCAATGACGGGTTGATGGTCAGGCGCAGCCAGCGGTTGTTGAGATACAGGCCGAACTCACCGGGGGCAGTAGGCTGGACGCGGGTCGGCGAGGCTTCGACGTGGAAAGACTTGCCGACAGCGGTGAGGAAGTCGAGTTCGGAAAGTCCATTGAGGTCTTTCACCACCCGGTTGTAATCCATGATCTTCATCTCGTGGTGGGGGAAGATCACGGCAAGGAAATAGTCGGCGCACTGTTCGGTCTCACCACGGCGGGCCGCAGCGACGCGGGAGGCGGCGGCGGAACGATGGTGACCGTCGGCTATGTAAAGCGCCGACATGGCATCGAAGGTGGACGAGATGGCCTCGATCAGATTCACATCCCGCACCACCCAGATCTGGTGGCGGATGCCGTCCGGGGCCGTCACGTCGGCCTCCGGGGCGCCGGCACTGGCCTGGACCAGCAGTTCGTCGGCGGCCGGGGAGGGCGGATAGGCCAGCAGCACCGGGCCGGTCTGCGCGTTGAGGGCGTGAATCTGGCGCACCCGGTCGTCTTCCTTGTCCGGGCGGGTGAACTCGTGCTTCTTGATGCGGTTGGTGTCGTAGTCGGCCACCGAGGCGGCAGCGACGAGGCCGGTCTGTACATGCTCGCCGGCACCGGTCGGCATCGTCAGGCGGTAGGCGTAGTAACAGGCTTCCGGGTCGCGGGCAAGGATGCCGGCATCGAGCATGGTCGACAGATTCTCGGCGGCCTTGGCATACACCTCGGGGGCGTAGGGGTCGGTTTCCGCCGGCAGGTCGATTTCCGGCTTGGAAATATGCAGGAAGCTCCAGGGCTTGCCGGCAACCTGCGCACGCGCTTCGTCGGCGGAAAGCACGTCATAGGGAGGCGCGGCCACATCGGCGGCATGGCCGGTGGTGGGACGCAGGCCACGGAAGGGCTGAATCAGGCACATGGTGGTTCCTCTTACTTGGCAAGACGCCCGGTGAGGGGGCCGCGCAGGGTCTCGCGGGCGTCGCGGATGGCTTTCTCGGTGGCAGCCCAGTCGATGCAGGCATCGGTGACCGAGCAGCCGTACTTGAGTTGGCTCAGGTCGGCGGGAATCGGCTGGTTGCCGGCTTCGATGAAGCTCTCGATCATTACGCCAACGATGGAGCGGTTGCCGAGACGGATCTGGTTCACGCAGTCCTGCATCACCAGCGGTTGCAGTTCCGGCTTCTTGTAGCTGTTGGCGTGGGAGCAGTCAATGACAATGTTCTGCGCCAGCTTGGCCTTGGCCAATGCCTGCTCTGCCATGGAAACGCTGACCGTGTCGTAGTTGGGGCGACCGCCGCCGCCGCGCAGCACCACATGGCCGTAGCGGTTGCCCCGGGTGCGCACCACGGCGGAACGGCCCTGGTTATTGACGCCGAGGAAGCTGTGGGGGCTGGCGGCGGAGAGAATCGCATTCACGGCGGTATCCACCGAGCCGTCGGTGCCGTTCTTGAAGCCCACGGGTGTGGACAGGCCGGAGGACATCTCGCGGTGGGTCTGCGACTCGGAGGTGCGGGCACCGATGGCGGTCCAGGCGATCAGGTCGCCCAGGTACTGGGGCGCGATCGGGTCGAGGGCCTCGGTGGCGGCGGGCAGGCCGATCTCGTTCACGGCGAGGAGGAACTCCCGCGCCTTCATCATGCCTTCCTCGATATGGAAGGAATCGTCCATGCGCGGATCGTTGATGTAACCCTTCCAGCCGGTGGACGTGCGCGGCTTCTCGAAATACACCCGCATCACCAGCACCAGGGTGTCGGCCACTTCGTCGGCCAGGGCCTTGAGGCGCCGGGCGTAATCGAGGCCGGCGGCGGCATCGTGAATCGAACAGGGGCCGACGACGATGAACAGGCGCGGGTCCTGGCGGTCGAGAATGCGTTCCAGGGTGCGGCGGCCTTCGACCACGGCCAGTGCCGCCTTTTCCGTCAGGGGCAGGCGGGCATGGACTTCCTCCGGCGTCGGCATCGGCGCGAAGGCTTCAATATTCAGGTTTTCTGTCTGCTGCATGGCGAAGGAAATAAAAATCGCCGGAGGATGCCGGCGTCGGGGGCTATTTTAGCGCGATAGAGCCGGCTATCTGGCTCTCTTCACCGACAGCGTGACCAGAAAGGGAAAGTCCTTGTCGGCGGATTGCACGACGCGAAAGTCCGGCCCGATGGCATCGGCAACCTGGGCCGTCAGCGCCGCGAGGTCAATGGCTTCGCAGCGCAGGTCGGCGACCAGGCAGCCGCCGTCTTCGTACACCGGGAAATCCGAGCACCCCGGCGGTTTGACGTTCTGGTCATAGACCCGGCAGGCGTGGCCCATTTCGTCGTAGGCGGGGCAGGGCTTGCGATGGGCGTAATACAGGCCATTGCCGGCGCGGATTTCCTCCGGGCCTTTGCCCGCCGCGAGCCGCTTGTCGAAGGCCGTGCGTGACTCATCGAGTTTCCAGAGCGACTTGAACTCCTTCCAGTCCAGTTCGAGGACGAGGGCATCGAGTCGGCAGCAGGGCTTTGCACAGACGGCGCAGTGGGGGATGACGGCGGCAAGCTGATAGGCCTCGGCGGCGGCGGCAAGCTGTTGTGCCAAGGAACGGCGGGGGTCTTTTGTACTCATCGCAAGGCAGGTAAGGGATGGCTTGGGGGCCGCATGGAATGGTGGTTTCAGCGAGGGGAAGTCTGGGAACGCCTTGTGACGGCCTTCCAGGCATGTCTTGCCTGGGGGCGCCTATTGACGCGGGTTACAGGGTGGGGGTGTGGTGGATCTATGGTATGATATACGGATATTTCACCCTGACCCCTTTTGCTTCCTCTTCTTGAGTCAGTTGATTTCATATGACTTATCCCCGAGGGTGAACATGGTCTTGATCCCTCGGTTCATCAACTCCATTCCAAGATGGCATGGGCGCTCGGTGCCTTCTGGAGTTACCGCTGCATATACATTTAACCCGCCATAAAAGCACAGATGGAATAGAAACAAACCAGACTGATCGGAGTCAGTAACTTGGTAGTAGAAAACGTCTTGGTTCTTTCCGTAGCGCGGCTTATCGGCAAGTTCGAGCGCGGCACGGTCAGTGATGAATTGAGTGAAGTTCTTTGCACTTCGATCTGAGTGGAACAGATAGCCAAGAAGCATTCGGGTCTCACCCTCCAACAGCTTGCCGAAATGATGGAAATGCAGGCCACGAACGATTCGGTCGAAGCATCGCCGCAAACGCTCAACATCTGGTGTTCCCCATATGACTTCAATGAACCTATTACTCTCCAATTCAACCTTGATGAGTCGTTCTTTCTTAACGATTGCTTTTTCGAGGAGGCGGAAGGAACTTCTGCGAATCGCGCGGTCCACCTTTGTCAGTTTATGTCGATAGCCTATTGAATTATTCCCAATGATCCCAGCGAGGCTAACCATCAGAAATTCATCGTCGTCCGATTTCGCGGTGTTGTGTTCGGGGCATGACGGAACCGTGATTAGATCAATGCGGTAGTTCTGCCCCTCTACGTCCTTTGCCTCAGGAAATATGGCGCGCGGTGGAATGTGCTCATCGGTGGTACCGGGAAGATCACACATGTAGCAACGCGGCACGGCCATGACGATACCTAACGAAAAGCGTTTATCCGCAGCCTATGGCAGCCGGGAAGAGCGAGGGTAAATAGGGCCATAGTCACCTACCCTGCGCCGCCCGCCAGATCTGGTTTTTCTCACTTCGCCCCGGCGCGAAGGCGGCTTCGAGTTTGGCGATCAGGGCTTCGGCTTTGGCGGAGTTGTCGCTCTGGAAGTTGCAGACGTAGGCGTCTAGCGTCACGGCCTGGAGTTCGGGCCAGGTGTGGAGGGCGAGGTGGGATTCGGCCAGCAGCACCATGCCGGTGACGCCGCCGCTGCGACCGCCCTCGCCGGGAAAAGTATGGAAGCGTTCGCCGACGGGGGTTAGCGCGACCTCGGTGAGAACAGCCAGGCACAGGGCGCGCAGTTCGGTTTCGCTGGTCAGCAGGCTTTCACCGCAGGCGCAGTCGAAAAGGTCGGCGGTAACGTGGAGGCCGTGCATGGGGCGAGACTTTACCGCTTTTTCCCCGCCGGGGCGGCGGGTGGCGTGACGAGACGGCGGAACAGGTCTTTCACTGCCGTGACCCGTTCGCGCAGGTTGGCGCTTTCCTTTTTCCAACTCAACTTGTCCGGCCCGGCGAGCTTGAAGGCGCGGTCGGACTGGATCAGCAGGATCACGTTCACCGGGTCGATGGGCGGGTTGGGCGTCAGTTGCAGCAGGATTTCTTTCGGCCCGGCGTCGAGCTTGACGACGCCGAGGGCCTTGCCGAGCAGGCGCAGGCGGTGGGTTTCCAGCAGCGAGACGGCCTGTTCCGGCATTTCGCCGAAGCGGTCGATGAGTTCTTCCTGTAACTCGCGCAGTTCATCTTCGGTCTCGGTGTTGGCGAGGCGCTTGTAGAGGGTGAGGCGCTCGTGCACGTCGGGGCAGTAGGCGTCGGTGAGCAGGGCCGGGACGCGCAGGTTGATCTCGGAGGTGATGGAGAGGGGCTGGGTCAGGTCCGGCACTTCCTTGCCGTCTTTGAGGGCCTTCACTGCGGCGTTGAGCATGTTGGTGTACATGGCGAAGCCGACTTCGTGGATTTCGCCGCTCTGGTTCTCGCCCAATACTTCGCCGGCGCCGCGAATTTCCAGGTCGTGCATGGCGAGGAAGAAGCCGGAGCCGAGTTCTTCCGCCATCTGGATCGCCTCCAGCCGGCGCTGGGCCTGGGCGCTGGGCTTGGCGCTCTCGTCCGTGAGCAGGTAGGCGTAGGCCTGATGGTGGCTGCGCCCGACACGGCCGCGCAATTGGTGCAGCTGGGCGATGCCGAACTTGTCGGCGCGGTGGATGATGATGGTGTTGGCGTGGGGGTTGTCGATGCCGGTCTCGATGATGGTGGAACACAGCAGCAGGTTGTGCTTCTGCTGGGTGAATTCGCGCATCACCCGCTCCAGTTCCCGCTCCGGCAACTGGCCGTGGCCGACGACGATGCGCGCCTCGGGCAGCAGGGCCTGGAGCTTTTCTTTCATGTTCTCGATCGTCTCCACCTCGTTGTGGAGGAAATACACCTGGCCGCCGCGCTTGAACTCGCGCAGGCAGGCTTCCCGCACCTGGCCCTTGGACCAGGGGGTGACGAAGGTCTTGATGGCGAGGCGCTTCTGCGGCGGCGTGGCGATGACCGAGAAGTCGCGCAGGCCCTCCAGCGACATGCCCAGGGTGCGCGGGATCGGCGTCGCCGTCAGGTTGAGGATGTCCACCTCGGCGCGCAGGGTTTTCAGAGCCTCCTTCTGGCGCACACCGAAGCGGTGTTCCTCGTCGATGATGACGAGACCGAGGCGGGAAAACTCCACGTCCTTTTGCAACAGGCGGTGGGTGCCGATGAGGATGTCGATCTTGCCTTCGCCCAGCAGCTTGATCGCCTCGGTCTGTTCCTTGGCGCTGCGGAAGCGGGAGATTTCCGCCACCTTCACCGGCCAGTCGGCGAAGCGGTCGGAGAAGTTGAGGAAGTGCTGTTCGGCCAGCAGGGTGGTGGGGCAGAGCACCGCCACCTGCTTGCCACCGGCCACGGCGACGAAGGCGGCGCGTAGGGCGACCTCGGTCTTGCCGAAGCCGACATCGCCGCACACCAGCCGGTCCATCGGCTTGCCGGAGCGCATGTCGTCGACGACGGCGTTGATGGCGGCCATCTGGTCCGGCGTTTCCTCGAAGCCGAAGCCGCTGGCGAAGGCTTCCAGGTCGTGCTGCTTGAAGTCGAAGGTGTGGCCCTGGCGCGCGGCGCGCTGGGCGTAGAGGTGCAGCAGCTCGGCGGCGGTGTCGCGCACCTGCTGGGCGGCCTTGCGCTTGGCCTTTTCCCACTGACCGGAGCCGAGGCGATGCAGTTCCACCGCCTCCGGGTCCACGCCGCTGTAGCGGCTGATGACTTGCAGCTGCGCTACCGGCACGTAGAGGGTGGCAGCGTCGGCGTATTCGAGGTGCAGGAACTCCTCGTTGCCGTTGCCGAAGTCCATGTGCACCAGGCCCTTGTAGCGGCCGATGCCGTGGGACTCGTGCACCACCGGGTCGCCGATCTTGAGTTCCGACAGATCGCGCAGCCAGCCTTCCAGGTTGGCACGGCGGGCGTCGCCACGGCGGTTGCGCGGGCGGGCGGTGGCGGCGTAAAGCTCGTTTTCGGTGATGAGGGTGAACTGCTTTGCCGCCAGCATGAAGCCACCGGAAAGCGGCGCGACGCCAAGCATGAAGGGGGCGTCGGATGCCAGAAAGGCGGCGAAGTCGGCGCAGGGGGCCGGCGTCAGGCCATATTCGACCAGCGTGTCGTTGATGGTCTCGCGCCGGCCCGGCGATTCGGCTAGCAGCAGGGTGCGGCCCTTCTTGGCTGCGAGGTGGGCGCGCAGGGCGAGGACCGGGTCGTCGGCCTTGCGGTCTACGGCCACGGCGGGAGGCGCCAGGGCTGGGCCGTCCTGGGTTGTGCCATTGGTGAGGGCGAAGCGCGGCAACTGACCGGCCAGGATGAAAAATTGTTCATCGGAAAGGAAGATATCCCCCGGTGGCAGCACTGGCCGGCTGCGGTCGCCGCCGAGCATCTTGTAGCGGGTATTGAGATCAGCCCAGAATTCGGCGATGGCCCCCGGCACGTCGCCGTGCTGGGCCAGCAGGCTGCCCTCGGGCAGGTAGTCGAAGAGGGTGGCGGTGGCGTCGAAGAACAGGGGCAGGAAGTATTCGATGCCTGCCGGCGGTACGCCGTTGGAGACGTCCTTGTAGAGGGCGATGCGCGAGGCGTCGCCCTCGAAGGCTTCGCGGAAGCGGGAGCGGAAGCCGTTGCGCCCGGCTTCGTCCATGGGGAACTCCCGCGCCGGCAGCAGGCGGATTTCGGGCACCGGATAGAGAGTGCGCTGACTATCCACGTCGAAGGTGCGGATGGTCTCCACTTCGTCGTCGAACAGTTCGATGCGGAAGGGCAGGGCGGTGCCCATGGGGAAGAGGTCGATCAGCCCGCCGCGCACACTGTATTCGCCAGCGGCCACCACTTGCGTGACATGCTGATAGCCGGCCACGGTGAGCTGGGCGCGCAGCTTGTCGAGGGCCAGGGTGTCCTTTTGTTTGACGAAGAAGGTGTGGGCCGCCAGATAAGCCCTGGGCGCAAGGCGCATCAGGGCGGTGGAGGCGGCGGCCAGCAGCACGTCGCACTCGCCGCGGCTTACCGCATGGAGCGTGGCGAGACGTTCCGAGACCAGATCCTGATGCGGCGAGAAAGCGTCGTAGGGTAGGGTTTCCCAGTCCGGCAGCAGATGTACCCGCAGGCTGGGGGCGAACCAGGCGATTTCTTCCTGCAAGCGCTGGGCTTCCAACGGGCTTGCCGTCACCACGGCCAGCAGCCGTCCGGCGTTCGCTTGCGCCAGACCAGCCAGCGCCAGGGCATCGGCGGAACCGTGCAGGAGCGGCAGATCAAGGCGGGCGCCCGGTTTCGGCGCGGCGGGCAGGGGCAGGAGGGACGTCATGGCAGGCAGCAGGCGGGGAGGGGGCGGATTATAAGCCTTGCACTGTGTGGCACTGCCCTGGGGAAATAGAATGAGGCCTTCTCCACCCTTCGACTTGCATGGGAACTCAATCATGAAAGCAGCAGTCTTTCTCTCCGGTTGCGGCGTCTTCGATGGCGCTGAAATCCATGAGGCGGTGCTCAGCCTCCTGCACCTGAAGAAAAACGGTTTTGAGTATCAGTGCTTCGCTCCCGACGTGGCCCAGCACCATGTGGTGAATCACCGCAGCGGCGAGGAAATGGCCGAAAGCCGCAATGTGCTTACCGAGGCGGCGCGCATCGCCCGGGGCAAGATCCAGCCCCTGACCGACTACCGGGCGGAAGACTACGACGCGGTGGTGATGCCCGGCGGCTTTGGCGTGGCGAAGAACTTTACGCGCTGGGCCTTCGAGGGGCCGCAAGGCGCCATCCTGCCCGAACTCGCCGCCGCCCTGCGCGCCACCCTGGCGGCCAGGAGGCCGATCGCGGCCCTGTGCATGGCCCCCGCTGTGCTGGCCCGCGCCATCGGTCATGACGGCCCAGCGCTGCGGCTGACGGTCGGCGTTATCGACGAGGTGGCCGACGGCATGACATCCCTCGGTATGCAGGCGGTGGCCTGCGGCGTCGCCGAACCCTGCATCGACCGGGAAAACAGGGTGGTGACCGTGCCCTGCTACATGATGGAGGCCGACATCGTGGCTATCGACCAGGGCGTCGCGGCCGGCATCAAGGCCCTGCGGGAACTGGTGGCGCAGCCATGAGAATCCACCAACTGCCCGAGGGCGCCCACTTCGAATACCAGGGCCAGGAATACGTCAAGACAGGCCCCCTCGTGGCATCGGGGCCCGGCGGCTCCCGCTTCATCCCCAAACACGCGGTGCTGAAGCCCATCGGTGACGTGCAGCCGCTGGTCGAGAAATCGCTCTCCGACCCGCTGCCGCGCGGGCAGGTTCTCGCGGCTTTCGATGCGTTCTCGGCCCAGTGCCGGGCGTTCGTTCCCGAGGAGCGGCAGGAGGAATTCGACGCCGCCTGCCGCTCGTTTGTGCGGGGCTTGGCTTAACGCAAGCTGCCGCAATCCGCCCCGCCCGTGAGGCGTACCTGTAGCGGGGTTGTACTGCCTTCCGGGTAATGATTCCAGACTGCTTCGGGTACGTCGCAGGTCCAGTGTTTGTCGCCAGCAGTGAGGGTCAGGGTGTAGCTTTCGCGTCGCGCGCCCTCCCGTTCGGCACCGAGGCTGTTGCCGCTTTGCAAGAATCCAATCCCAGGCCAGGTGGGAACAGGGGCGGCGAGCTGGTCGCTCTTCACCTGGCGCGCGGTTTGCCAGCGGTTGATGCGGAAGTGGCAGTGCTGGTCGTATACCGGCTCGTCGCGATAGCGGGTGGAGCATTCCTTGCGCTTGCTGAAGGTTCCATCGCCCATGTCGACGCGCTTTTCGGTGCAGTCCTGGCCGTCGGCGATCTTTCGGTGGGAACGTACTTCGCGGCTCTGGCTGATTGAATAGGCGCCGCTGGGCAGGGCGTCGCACCAGGCGGAATCGTTCACGGCGCTCATGCGCTCGATGGCAATGCTGCGCTCCCAACTGCGCTGGGTGACTTCGACGCTGGTTTCGCGCTTGGTGAGAAACAGGCTGGCAACGAGGCCGAGCAGGGCGATGACGATGGCCAGACCGATCATCAGGCCGCGTTTGGAGCCGCTTTTGTTTGGCGTGGTTGGTGTGGTCGGTGCAGCGGCAGGAATGTCGGTGGGATCGGCAATCGTTGCCACCGGCTTGCTGCCATCCTGGCCCGCGCCGCAGTTGGCGCAGAAGGCGGCGGCCGCGCCGTTGGGCGACTGGCAATAGGCGCAGCGCCAATCGACGCCGACGAACTGGTGGCCCTGGACTTCCACTTCGCTGCCCGGTTCGGGGAAGTAGCGCTTGGCCGGGTTTTGCGCCGCGCCGCACTGGGGGCAATGGCGCTGGGACTTGGCGAGGAGGCCCTGGGTCTGGCAGGTCTCGCAGTTCCACAACATCTCGAAATAGCTTTGTTCGTCGGCCATGGGCCGGGTCCTTTCGCGTCAAGTGGCGGTGCCCCAAAGGTCGGCACGGCTGATGCTTGGATTGTTTTGCGGCGAGCCCCTTCGCGTCAAGCAGGAGTTGGGGTCCGGCGCCGCAGATTACCGAAATGGAGCTTGCCATGAGACACCAATGTTCGCAGCAGACCGACCTTGACGAACTGATCGGCGGTGAAGCCCTGGTGGCGGGGCATTTCGAGTTTCACTACGGTCCCCTGGCCGAAGCCATGCGCCGCGACGAGGAACTGGTGCTGGAAAACAGCGCCTGCCTGTCGCAACTGATGCGCGCCAAGATTCAGACCCTGACCGACCGGCTGTTCATTGCCGAAACCGAAGAGCGCATCCCGCGCGGCGACAAGTTCCACCTCGTCATGGGCTGAGCGGCGCTGGCGTGTGGTCAGCCCAGGTCGTGATGGCTGGCCGGGCTGACGTGGCAGACGGTGAGCGCGTCCTGCTTGCCCTTCACCTGCAAACCGAAAGTTTCGCCAAACTCGAACTCGCCGGGCCGGGTCGCCTCCACGGCTTTCTTCACTGCTTCGCTGGCTAGAATCGCGCCGGGACGGCAACCTTTCTCGATACGCGAGGCGGTGTTCGCCACGTCGCCGATGGCGGTCCAGTCGAGGCGCTCGGCGGTGCCGACATTGCCGATCACCACCTCTCCCCAGTGGATGCCGATGCGCAGATGCAGGCCCTGCTGGCCGGCACGGGAGCGCAGGCCGTTGATGTCGTCGGCGCGACGCTGCATGTCGCTGGCGCCGGGCAGGCGCATCCGGATGCGGTAGTTCTCGAAGGCGCCGTTGCCCTCGGCCAGGGCCAGGCCCCAGGTGATGTCGTTGTGGAAGTTGAGCGGAATCGCTTCCGCCAGGGCGCGCACTGAGGCCTGTTGCGGGTCCAGGCGCAGCAGGCCGAGCATGGAAGGCGAGACGGCAAGAATTTCACCGACGGCGGAGAACTGGATCAGGCTCGTAGCCGAGCTGGCCGGAAAATCTGACCGACGCTGGCCAGCCGTGCGTCGGCATCAAGCACCGTCGGCGCGGTGAAGGCCGGCTGGCGGTCGCTCGGTCGGGTCAGGACCTGGCACATGGTCTGGCCGGCGATGGCGGCGAGCAGGGAATGCTGCCAGATGTGGGTGCGGAACAGAGGGTTGCGGGTCTGGGAGAACAGGGAACGGCTGAAGGCCAGTATCGGCGCGAAACTTCCGGTTCGACACCATTCTCAAGCGACGATTCCGGGTGCGCAACAAGTTGGACACGCGGCCCAACTGTAGAGTAGCAGGGCAACCTTGCCTACCCGGGATGTAGGCCGTCCCCGACCGGTGTCGCCGCCGTCCTGACGACAAAACCAGAACGGGACTACTGCGTAGTGCACCACCATGGTGCAGCATTGTCATTCTTGCTGCACTGGCATGGTGCACATGCACCAAAGTGGTACCAAATCAAAGCGTCGGCATGGCGGATATCGCGCTCTATCAATTGCAATTCAGGAGGAGGATCATGAATAGTTTTTCGTTGAAAGCAAAACTCGTGGGGATGTGTGCGGCGGCACTGTTGCTGCTCCTCGTCGTCGGTGCGCTTGGATGGATCGGGCTGGGCGATACGGAAAAATCGCTCAATGAGGTTGGCGGAGTCCGCCTGCCGTCGGTGCTTGGCCTCGAAATCATGAATGAAGCGCAAACGGCGATCCGCTCCGCGAATCGTCAAGTCGCCTTCCATGAGAACGACTACCGCGCACAGGCCAAGTTTGCCGATAGCCTCAAGGAGCGCACGGAGACGTGGAGCCAGGTCGAGCGTGGCTGGAAGATGTACGAGCCGCTCCCGCAGACCAATGAAGAAGCCGATCTGTGGAAACAGTTCGTCAAGGAGTGGGATGACTGGAAAGCAGCCGACGCAAAAGTTGGCGAAACGATTTCCGCGTTGAGCGACAACACCATCGAGCAGCGGCAGAAGGATCTTTTCGCCCAGTTCTATCAACGTAGCGAGCGCGCCGATCCCCTCTTCCAAAAGGCCGAAATAACGCTCCACAAGATTATCGATCTGAACATACGAATTGGCGATGAAGCCGTAGCAGCGGGCGAAAACACCGTTGGCAGAGCCAAGAACATGATGCTGATCGGCGGCACAATTGCCCTGATCACATTGGCGTTGCTGAGCTTGTGGATTATTCGCAGCATTCTGGCGCAATTGGGGGCTGAACCGTCCGTCGCTGTAGAAATCGCCAACAAGATCGCTGCCGGCGACCTGTCGAGCAAGATCGAACTCAAGGGTAGCGACACGACCAGCCTGATGGCCGCCATGAAGTCCATGCAAGACAACCTGGCCAATATCGTGGGCGAAATTCGCGGCATGGTTGCCTCCGCCAACAAGGGCGACTTCAATCACAAGATGGACATGAATGGCAAGGCCGGTTACACCAAAGAACTCTCTGACCTGCTGAACCAACTCTCCGACACCGTCGATACCGCCTTCAAGGACACCGTCCGCGTCGCCCAGGCCCTCGCCCATGGCGACCTCACCCAGAAAGTCACCCGTGACTACCAGGGCGCGTTCAACGAT